>Ga0172376_10000279_pt1 | contig 65176 bp, 65 predicted proteins | sample Lak35m_FD_121114 | JGI IMG/M metagenome (GOLD analysis project Ga0172376, IMG submission 121114) | Freshwater microbial communities from Kabuno Bay, South-Kivu, Congo - kab_092012_35m | ecosystem: Environmental > Aquatic > Freshwater > Lake | place: Democratic Republic of the Congo: South-Kivu... | reverse complement strand
GTCGGCTCATCACATCCTGGGGCTGTAGCCGGTCCCAAGGGTATGGCTGTTCGCCATTTAAAGTGGTACGTGAGCTGGGTTTAAAACGTCGTGAGACAGTTTGGTCCCTATCTGCCGTGGGCGCTGGAAGTTTGAGGGGGCCTGCTCCTAGTACGAGAGGACCGGAGTGGACGAACCTCTGGTGTACCGGTTGTCACGCCAGTGGCATTGCCGGGTAGCTAAGTTCGGAAGAGATAAACGCTGAAAGCATCTAAGCGTGAAACTCGCCTCAAGATGAGACTTCCCTGGGGACTTGATCCCCCTGAAGGGTCGTTGAAGACCACAACGTTGATAGGCTGGGTGTGGAAGCGCAGTAATGCGTGGAGCTAACCAGTACTAATTGCCCGTGCGGCTTGATCCTATAACTCTGTAGAGTGCTTGGACGTGCTGCAATCCCGAACGAAAACAACCTCTTGCCGATTATGTCGCTGCTTGTGCGACGCCAGTTACGCTTGGCGGCCATAGCGAGGTGGACCCACCCCTTCCCATTCCGAACAGGACCGTGAAACGCCTCTGCGCCGATGATAGTGCGGGTTCCCGTGTGAAAGTAGGTCACCGCCAAGCTTCTACAAGAACAAAAAAGCCACCTCTCTGGGTGGCTTTTTTGTTTCGATGCGTCGGGTCCGTCATGTCGCGCCGCAGTCGGGTCCGGGTACTCTCTGCATCCTTACATCGGGTCGGAGCCCCATGTGCCGGGCTCTCAATCGGCTGAGCGAACGTCGGCGAGGCTCGGTATCTCGGGCGCTTTCGGCCTGCCGGGCAGCTCGGTCGGCGCGGCTAGTTTCAAACTTTGCCCTACCCGCGCGCTAAAGGCGTCGGACGAGACCATCACGTTGCGGTGCTTGCTGACGTAGGTGGGCAAAGGCTGGTCCACGGGGTTGCTGCGGTAGCTCGCAAGACCGACCACGGTCCAACGCCCCTCGATGCATTCGAAGATCGGTCCGCCCGAGGCACCGCGCTCGAATGCGCAGTCGATCCCGATGATGGGAAATACGGGCCCTGCATCCCAGGCATGGCAACCACGTTCCAAGGTGACTCCGCCGAGACTGCGGCGAGACTGGGGGTACCCGGCGAACAGCAAAGCACCGTAACCGTTTCGGGACTTCTCTCCTGCTTCGGCGATGGGGGCGAAGCCGACCTCGCGGCCGAGACAGTCGTCAAGCCGCAGCAGGGCCCAATCTTCGGATTGTCCCCGCAGCGACCAGCGGTTGAACTCGCCCCACAGCACGGGTCGTGCCAGGGTGCTATGGCGAAAGGTCCCCGGCCGAGTCGGGTCCGGATCCAGCATGAACCGGGACACAACGAGTCCGGAGGGCTTGTTGAGCTTGCCGTCGCGGCGGTAGAAGGTCGAGTGGTATGCGCTCAAGATGTGGCATTCGTCGACCAATACAGCGCTACCGGTTTGGAAAGGGTCGGAGACGCTGTAGAGCTCTCCGACCCACCGCAGAGGTTCGCTATCGGCTGCAGACTGCTCGCGTCGGTCCTCTCCGAACACGTTCGCCGATGCCAAGTCCGGCAGCAGAGTGCAGACAACCAACAGGCAGCGCACAACGAACGGCAGTCTCAATGACCCCTCCACCACCCAGTTACAGGATGCGTGGTCTCAGCATAGCCAATCCCGTGCGGTCTGACATCCCCTCGCGGACAGGTTCATGTCGGGTGCAGCACTTCGAGTGGCTCAAGCCCTACTGTCTCTGGTGTTTCTGGGTCTTGCGGAAGTCTGGTCTGCGCAACGAACCGGCAGACGTCCTCGAGTACCGGGGCCAGTGGCCGCAGCAGTTCGGCGAACGCACCGACCACGGTGTAGTGGTTGGTGCGCCGGTAGTAGCGTTCGGTCGTGGGTACGGCGTGTTTGCGCAGTTGTGCCGCCAGCGCGCCGGTGTTCGAGCCAGGGTAGACGACATGGTCCTCGCGCGGGGCGATGAGCAACGCCGGTGGGGCCTCAGCCGTGACATGGAAGATCGGTTGCGTCTCGTCCGGCGTCGTCTCGGGGTCCTCGGGTGGGTTGAACAGGGCCATCAGGGCGGGGTCCAGCAAGGGCCGGAAGTCGTAGGGCCCGGCCAGGCCGACCCAGCCAGCCATGCTCTCGGCCGGTCGCAGGCCGTGTTCGCCCAGCCAGCGGGCGTCCAGCGCGAGCATCGCGGCATTGAAGGCGCCGGCACTGTGTCCCGCCGCGTAAAGGCGATCGGGATCCCCATGCCACTGCCCTGCTCGCGTTCTCAACCAAGTCAGTGCAGCGGCGCTATCCTGCAGTACACCGACATAGCGCACCTCGGGGTGCAGGCGGTAGTCGGCCACCGCAGTCAGGATTCCGCGTCTCGCGAGTGACTCACCGAAGAACCGGTACTGCTTGCGCGAACCGGTTTGCCAGCTTCCACCGTAGAAGAACAGCAGCATCGGCCATCCGGCAGCTGGGGCATCCCCCAAAGGCAGATACAGATCCAGTCGGTGGCGTGGGTGATCGCCGTAAGCCAGACCTTCGAGTCGATGATGGGTGTCGGCGGGTACCATCGCATTCAGCGCCTCGATCAGGGAGCAGCGGCGTCGCAGTGCTTCCAGCCCGAGGCGCGCGAAGCAGTGCAGGGTGGCGAACGGCGAGATGTCGGTCACGAGGGGGCGCTCTTGGAGCAAAATCGGGCTTGTGCGGTCAGACCGCACGACAGCCGCGGAGTGTAATGATGCCAAGCCTCGATCGATTCATCCTTCTGTCGCTCGTTCTTTCCGGCGTCTGTCTGTCCGCGGCATGGCCCGTCTCTGCTGAGGATGAAGATCCGCTGCGTTTCATCGTCTTTTCGACCGATTTCGACTCCAAGTGCGTGCAGCGCAACGGGGTGATGATCTACATCGCCAACAGTCATCCGAGCCGGACCATGAGGTTGGTTCTGGAGCGCTGGTACATGGACAACCGTACGGCCGATCGCGGCAAGTCGATGCTCAAGCCGGGCGCTGACCCGGAGCCACTCGGCTGCTCCAACATCGAAGGTGGCAAGCAGGAGTGGCGCGTCCTCAAGAGCGAGTGGCTGGATCCGTAGGGTCACACTGCGCACCGGTGCGAGGCGGTCAAGAGCTTCCGTTCGGTATCCGCTCAGACGCCAAGCCAGTCCTTTCGGAGCCGAAGCATCGGCTGCGGTGCCTCAGCCACAATCTTGAGTACGCAGGTATCGGGTTCTGATCCCAGAGGTATGATCTCGCCGGCGCGCAAGCGGCCGTCACGGACGCTGTGCAGACTCACCTGCTGCCCTGGCGCCAGGCCCTTGAGCACACTCGGCAGGGTCCTCGCATCTACCCTCCAGCCATCCAACGCGACGATCTCGTCTCCGGGGGACAGACCGGCGCGCTGTGCCGGACCATCGGGTATCAGGCTGCGTATCCTTGCGGCGCCATCGGCTTCGAACCTCGCGCCGAGCGTCAGCTTTTCCGCCTTCTCTTCCGACTCGCCGACCCGCCACTGCCACTCCACGCCGATCGCCGGGAGTTGCTCATGCAGCGCGAGCGGCTCGGTGCTGCGCAAGGCACGCGCGAAGAATGCACCCAACTCGAGTCCGCTCACTGCTTCGGCCAGCGTTTCGAAATCGCCCTCCTGCAAGGGTGTCTCGGCATGCTGCTCCCACAGCGTCCGCATCACCGAGTCAAGCGAGACCTTGCCTGCCGTTCCCAGCCGCAGTTCGAGGTCGAGGGAGACCGCCACCAACGCACCTTTGGCGTAGTAACTGACGGTGGCATTGGGACTGTTCTCATCGGGTCGGTAGTACTTGATCCAGGCGTCGAGGCTCGCGTCCTCCAAAGTCTGCAAGCGGTGTCCGGGCATGCTGTGTACGCGACTGATGGTCTCCGCGAGCATCTTGAGGTAGGCCTCGGCATCGATCACTCCGCTCCGCAGCAGCGCGAGGTCGTCGTAGTAGGACGTGAAGCCCTCGAACAGCCAGAGCTGCCGGGTGAGGTTCTCGCGTGTCAGGTCATAGGGGGAGAACTCGGCCGGCTTGATGCGCTTGACCAGCCAGCTGTGGAAGTACTCGTGGCTGAACAAGCCGAGCAGACTGCGGTATCCCTTCTCGTCATGGCCGTGGGTCCGCGGCAGGTGGTCGCGCGGAACGATCAGGCTGGTGCTGGCACGGTGCTCCAGGCCACCGTAGCCGCTGCGGGTGGCAAGCGTGAGAAAGTCATAGCGGGGGAAGGGCGTTGCGCCACCGAACAGTTCGATCTGCCACTCGCAGATCTTTTGCACATCAGCCGCCAGCCGTGCCAGGTCGCATCGGTCGTCTCCACTCAGGACGATGCGGTGCCTCGTGCCACAGACCTCGAACGCCTCCGCCCGCCATGCCGAGATCTCCACCGGGTGGTCGATGAGTTCGTCGTAGTCGGTGGCGGTGTAGGTGCCAAAACCCTCAGCATCGACTTCTTCCGCAGTCAGGGCGGTGGCTACCCGCCAGCTGGCGGCACAACTGTCATCGATGGGTTCGATGCGCAGCCGCTGCGGTCCGGCCTCGCGACCCTCCACCCATGGCAGGATAGCGGCGCCATTGAAGTAGGCGCGGCGGTCATCGATCCAGGCACCCCGTACCGATTCATCGCGGGCATAGATCATGAGGTCGACACGCAGAGGCCCGGTGCATGGTTCAGCTTGCCAACTTTGTTTGTCGACCTTCCGGATACTCACCGGTTCGCCCCCACAGTGGGCTTTCACATTGACGACTTGCTTCGCGTACTCCCGGATCAGATAGCTGCCGGGGATCCATGTTGGCAGACGCAGGCGCTGGCCATCCGCCGCGGGTTGTTCTACGGTGACACTGACCTGCCAAAGATGGTGCCGAGGGTCGCTGCAACGGAGGGTATAGGTGGGGCTGTCCAAGATCTCGAAGGGTCCTGCGCGATGGGCCGTCGAACAGGCTAGCACGCGGGTCTGCGCCGCGCTCCTGGCGCTCGTCTCGCTGGTCTCACCGACATTGACGATGGCCGATGCCGGTGGCATATCCCGCCTGATGGTGCCCTCGGGATACGCCATCGAGGTCTATGCCAGCGGCGTAAGCAATGCCCGGCAGATGGCACTCCTGCCCTCTGGATTGCTCCTCGTTGGTTCGCGCGATGCCGGGGTGGTCACCGCGGTACTCCCGGCGGTCGGTACGGCTGCGCGCCGAGTCATCACACTGGCGAGAGGGCTCGAGATGCCGACTGGCATCGCCGTACACGCCGGCGACCTGTACATCGCTGACGTCGGCCGTATCCTGCGCATCGCGAGTGTCGAGGCGCGTGTCGCCGAGGTGGCCAGCGGTGCACCACAGGTGCGACCCGAGAAGTTGGCCGCCCGGCTGCCGCCCGACACGCACCATGGCTGGCGTTACCTGCGCATCGACGAGGAGGGGCGGCTCATCGTCGCCATCGGTGCACCCTGCAATGTCTGCGACCGCGACGCCGATGGCTATGCGCAGATCATCCGCATGCGTGCAGACGGTAGTCAGCGCGAGGTGTTGGCACGTGGCGTACGCAATTCGGTCGGCTTTGCCATCGAGCCCGGTAGCGGCCGATTGTGGTTCACTGACAACGGACGTGACTGGCTCGGCGATGACCTGCCCAGTTGCGAACTCAACCGCGTGACTCGGCCCGGGCAGCACTTCGGTTTCCCGTTCTGCCATCAGGGCGACCTCCCCGACCCGTTGTTCGGCAGGGGCCGGGATTGCAGCGGATTCGTTGCTCCGGTGGCCCGACTCGGCGCCCATGTGGCGCCACTCGGCATCACATTCTGGAGGGGCGATGTCGTGATCGCCCTGCACGGCTCCTGGAATCGTTCGCGCAAGTCTGGCTACAAGGTGGTGCGGGCCGTCCTTGATCGCGATGGGGATGGCGACCCGGTGCGGCGGGTCGAGGATCTGGTCACGGGTTGGCTTGATGGCGAGTCGGCGTGGGGCCGCCCGGCAGATGTGCTGACCATGCCGGACGGCAGCCTGCTGATCGCCGATGACCAACAGGGTCTGGTCTACCGGCTGCAAGAGAAGAGGTGACTGTCGTCTCAGCCGGCGTTGCCGATCTCGCACAGAATCGCAGCCAGTGCCGCGGCGGGGTCTGGCGCTGCCGTGATCGGACGACCGATGACCAGGTCATCGGCGCCCGCGGTGATCGCTTCGGCAGGCGTCATGATGCGAGCCTGATCGCCCGGGGCACTGCCAGCTGGCCGGATGCCCGGCGTCACGCAGCGAAGATTGCGTCCGCAAGCGGCTTTGATCGCTTTCGCCTCTTGAGCTGAGCAGACGACCCCGTCAAGGCCACAGGCTGCCGACAAGTGCGCCAGCCGCATGGCCTGTTGGTAAGGTTCCAGGTCGAGGCCGACGCCGGCAAGGTCGGAGCGCGTCATGCTGGTGAGCACGGTGACTGCGATCAGCAGTGGACGTTGCACGGGATCGAGAGCGCTGGCATCGATCGCCTCTCGCGCGGCGCGCATCATCCTCTCGCCGCCACAGGCATGGACATTGAGCATCCAAACACCGAGGCCAGCGGCGGCCCTACAGGCGTTGGCCACCGTGCTCGGGATGTCGTGGAACTTGAGGTCGAGGAAGACCTTGAACCCCATCCCACTGAGTGCCCTCACCAGTTCCGGCCCGGCGGCGGTGAAGAGTTCCTTGCCCACCTTGAGCCTGCATTGCAGGGGGTCGAGGCGCCGTGCCAGAGCCAGAGCGGGCTCACCCGTCGCGTAGTCGAGGGCGACGATGACTCGCGGCGGGTCTACTGTCATCGGCCGGTCCTCGCGTGGCATTGCATCGGGCCATGACCCCAAGGTTCAGTCATAGATGTTGAGTTCCTCTACTCGCCGCGCCGGGTAGGTCTCCCATGCCGAGCAAGCCGGACACTGCCAGTAGTGTGAGCGCGCGCGGAACCCGCAGGCCGTGCAGCGATACTGGGCCAGTCGACGCGTGTGCTGGCCCAGCAACTGGCGCAGTGTTGCGATGTCCGGCGGGCCACCGTGCTCGAGTTGTCGGGTGACGGCGAGGATCGAGGGCCGCTGGGCGACCGCCTCGGCGAGCAATGCACGGGCAGCCGACTCTCCCTCGACCACCTGCACCACCCGCAGTGCCGCGTCGAGCACATCGACGGTTGGCGCTTGTTGCCAGTAGCCGCGCAACAGGTTGGCTGCTGCATCGCCGGTGCCGTGGGCCAGAGCGGTGTCGGCGATGAGTCCGGCGACCAGGGGAAGATCCTCCGCGTCCTGCGCCTCGATACGCTGCCAGCAGAGCAGTGCCCGGGCTGGGTCGCCTTGTCGCAACGCGAGATTGCCACCGATCAGGTTCGCCCGCGTGCACTTGTAGTTGGCCGCCAAAGCTTCATTCACCGCTGCGGCACTCGCCGCATCGTCGGAATGATTGAAGGCATGCTGTGCGACTTCGCACCAGTACTGCGCGATCTCCTGCGGTCGTGGATGGCCGGTGACCTGCTCGAGGCGCCGTGCGGTCTCGATCGCCTTGTGCCATTCGCGCTCGGCGGCATAGAGATTGAGCAGCGGGGGCAGCGCCCGGGCTTCAAGCGCCGTGCCGAGCAACCGTTTCAGTTCGCCCTCGGCCCGGTCGAGCAAGCCCGCGGCCAGAAAGTCGAGCGCGAGTTCCAGAGCCACTTTCTGGCGGGCCTCGCCATCCAGGTCGCCCTCCGCAAGCAAGGATTGATGGATGCGGATGGCGCGGTCGGTCTCCCCTTTGCGCCGGAACAGGCCGGCGAGCGCCATCTGTAGCTCGCTGTTGCCGCGTTCGACACGCGCTACATCGACGAGCACGTCGGTGGCCCGCTCGGCGTCGTCGGCAACCAGCAGATTCAGGGCGCGGAAATAGGCGCGGGGCAGGTCGCGAGCCTCGCGGATGACCTGACGGATGTCGATCCTCGCGGCTGCCCAGCCGAGTCCGAAGAAGACCGGCAAGCTAGCCAACCACCAGTACTCGATCTCAAGCATCGTGGCCGTCGCGGGTCGGGATCTGCTGCGCCCTTTCGGCGCGCAGGCGACGCACCTCGCTGCGCTGGCGCACCCACGGAGCGAGCATCGCCAGCAAGCCCATCAATGCGCCGCCGACGAAGAATGCGAACAGGACGAGGGCCAATGGTGCCCGCCACTCGAGGCCGAGGTAGTAGCGCAGCGTAACCGGTTCGCTGTTCTTGACCGCCAGTCCGAGCAACAACAGGAACAGCAATCCCTTGACCAGCCACGCCGCGATCTGCGCGAGTCGGGTCAAGTCGTCGCCACCTCAGCCGAGCCGGGCACTCTCGTCGACGCGGTCGCGCAGTTCCTTGCCAGCCTTGAAGTGCGGCACACGCTTCGCTGGCACCGGTACCGTCTCGCCGGTCTTGGGATTGCGCCCGAGACGCGGCGGACGGTGGTTCAGGCTAAAGCTGCCAAAACCGCGGATCTCGATGCGCTCGCCTTCACAGAGGGTCTGGGACATCGCGTCGAGGATGGTGCGCACCGCGATCTCGGCGTCCTTCAGCACCAGTTGCGGAAAGCGCACCGACAGTTGCGCGATCAGCTCGGATTTCGTCACCTGACCGGTCCTCCGGCCCTACTCGCTCTTACCGCTGTCGAGTTTGGCCTTCAGCAATGCACCCAGGTTGGTGGTACCGGTGCTGGCAGGATTCTCCGAGTACTGCTTCACAGCGGCAGTCTCCTCGGCCACGTCCTTGGCCTTCACCGAAAGCTGGATGGAGCGGTTCTTGCGGTCGACATTGATCACCATGGCTTCGACGCTGTCGCCTTCCTTGAGAAAAGCGCGCAGGTCCTCGACGCGGTCGCGAGACCATTCGGAGGCCCGCAGGTAACCTTCCTGGTCGCCTTCGAGTTCGATGACCGCACCCTTGGCATCCACACTCTTGACGGTGCCGTTGACGATCTTGCCCTTGTCGTGGCTGCTGGCAAAGCTCGAGAACGGGTCGCCTTCGATCTGCTTGATGCCAAGACTGATGCGTTCGCGCTCGACATCGATCGCAAGCACGACGGCTTCCAGTTCCTCACCCTTCTTGAAACGCTTGACGGCTTCCTCGCCGGCCTCGGACCACGACAGGTCGGACAGGTGCACCAGGCCATCGATGCCTCCCGGCAGGCCGATGAACACACCGAAATCCGTGATCGACTTGACCTGGCCGCGCACACGGTCTCCCTTGGCATGATTGGCAGCGAACTCATCCCACGGGTTCGACATACACTGCTTCATGCCAAGGGAGATGCGTCTGCGGTCGCCATCGATCTCGAGGATCATGACTTCGACCTCATCGCCGACCTGGCAGACGCGGCCCGGATTGACGTTCTTGTTGGTCCAGTCCATCTCGGAGACGTGCACCAGGCCTTCGATCCCCGGTTCGATCTCGACAAAGGCCCCGTAGTCGGTGATGTTGGTGACCTTGCCGAACAGGCGCGTCCCCTGCGGGTAACGTCTGGCGATGCCTACCCAAGGATCGTCGCCGAGTTGCTTGATACCCAGCGAGACACGATTCTTCTCCTGGTCGAAGCGCAGGACCTTGGCTTCGACCTCATCACCCACGTTGAGCACCTCGGACGGATGCTTGACGCGGCGCCAGGCGATGTCCGTGATGTGCAACAAGCCATCGATACCACCGAGATCGACGAAGGCGCCATAGTCGGTCAGGTTCTTCACCACACCCTTGACCACTGAACCTTCCTTCAGCGTCTCGAGCAGTTGTGCACGATCGGCGCCCATGCTCTGCTCGAGGACAGCGCGCCGGCTCACCACCACGTTGTTGCGCTTGCGGTCGAGCTTGATGACCTTGAACTCGAATGACTTGCCTTCAAAGGGAGTGGTGTCCTTGACCGGACGCGTGTCCACCAGCGAACCCGGCAGGAAGGCCCGGATGCCATTGACCATGGCGGTCAGTCCACCCTTGACCTTGCCGGTGACGAAACCTTCTACCGTGGTGCCTGCTTCCATCGCCTGTTCCAGCGCATGCCATGCGGCCAGACGCTTGGCGCGGTCGCGCGAGAGGCGCGTCTCGCCGAAGCCGTTCTCCAGCGACTCGATCGCGACCTGCACGAAGTCACCCTCAGCCACCTCGAGTTCGCCGCGGTCATCGCGGAACTCCTCGATGGGCACGAAACTCTCGGACTTGAGCCCGGCGTTGATGACGACGAAGTTGGGTTCGATGCGCACGACCTCGGCGGTGATGATCTCGCCGGAGCGCATCTCTTGACGGCTGAGGCTCTCCTCGAACAGTGCAGCGAAGCTTTCGGGGGCGTGTTGGGTGGCGGTGGCTAGGGTTGCAGTGGACATTGAGTGTGAGGTTTCCATCGGCCCGGCAGTCGAACGCCGGGGTTGATCGTGAACACCTTCGGCCGAGCGGCCTCAGGACCTGTACTGCGTTGGTTGGCGTGCCAGGTCTGCGCCGCGTGACGGCGCGAGACGGATCAGACCAGACCGGCGTCCCGTGCAGCCTGCATCACCCTCTCCACCACGGCGTCGATGCCGAGCTCGGTGGAATCGATGACGACTGCCCCGGGACACACCTTGAGCGGAGCGCTCGGGCGCGAGGCATCGCGTGCGTCGCGCTCGGACAGTTCCTGCTCGAGGGCCGCGAGACTATCATCGACGCCCTTTTGATTCAAGGGTTTGTCTGCATGATTCGTGGTGCTCAGCAGTTGCGCGTATCTTCGGCGCGCACGTTCAGCCACGGAGGCTGTGAGATAGACCTTGAGCCGGGCGTCGCTGAACACCACCGAGCCCATGTCGCGGCCGTCGGCGACCAGGCCGGGCGGAACGCGGAAGGCCCGTTGGCGTTGCAGCAGCGCGCTGCGCACGGCGGGATGGACGGCCACACGACTGGCGGCTGAGCCTGCGTCGGCGCTGCGCACCGCCTGCGTCACGTCGGTACCACCGACGAGGATGCGGCCCCCACTGAAACGGATGTCGAGGCGAGTGGCGAGGTCGGCCAGTGCCCCTCCGTCTTCGAGGTCGATGCCAGCTGCCGTCGCCGCCTGTCCGACCACTCGATACAAGGCACCGGAATCGAGGTAGGTCCAGTCGAGTCGCGATGCCACCCGCTGCGCGATGGTGCCCTTGCCGGAGGCGGCGGTGCCGTCGATCGCGATTACCGGCACCTGCGCGCGCTGCAACTCATCGGCCGGCAACAGGGTTCTCAGGTCATCAAAGTAGCCTGGATAGGTCTTGGCCGTGCACTCCGGATGTTCAATGCGCACCGGGGCACCCATCACGGCGATGAGCGAGAAGCACATCGCCATGCGGTGGTCATCGTAGGTCTCGATGCTGGCGAACTCGATGTTCTGCGGGGGCGTGATGCGCAACCAGTCCTGCCCTTCCTCCACCGTCGCGCCGGCCTTGCGCAGTTCGCTTGCCATGGCGTGGATACGGTCGGTCTCCTTGACCCGCCAGGAGCCGATGTTGCGCAGGCGGCAAGGGCCGTCGGCGCGCAGCGCGCACACCGCCAGCGTCATCGCAGCGTCCGGTATCTGGTTGAAGTCGGCATCAAAGGCGCGCACCAGGCCCGGACCGCTCGCCTCGATCCAGCCTGGACCCGTTCGGATGCTGGCACCCAGTCGGCGCAGTTCATCGGCAAAGGCGATGTCGCCCTGGATCGAGTCGGCGCCGATGCCCTCGACCCGTACCGGCCCTCCGCCCAACACTCCGGCGGCGAGGAAATAGGATGCGCCGGAGGCGTCACCCTCCACTTGCAGTTCACCAGGACTGATGTAGGGCCCCGGTGGTACGCGGAATCGGGTCCAGCCGTCACGCTCGACGTGCAGCCCGAAGCGCTGCATCAGCTTGAGCGTGATCTCGACGTAGGGTTTGCTGATGAGTTCGCCGGTCACCTCGATGGTGCTGCTGTGGCCGGCGAGCGGCAGCGCCATCAGGAGCGCCGTAAGGAACTGGCTGGAGACGTCGCCACGGACCCGGATGGGTGCATCGCGCAGCGTCGCCGGGTGGATGGCCAGCGGTGGATAGCCTTCCTTGCGCGTACAGTCGATGGCCGCACCGGCCGCGCGCAGGGCCTCGACGAGGTCGCCGACCGGCCGCTCATGCATGCGCGGCACGCCGCTCAAGGTGTACTCGCCGCCGGACAGGGCCAATACGGCGGTCAGCGGACGCAGGGCGGTACCGGCATTGCCGAGGAACAGCGCGGCTTGCTTGGCCGGAAAGATGCCGCCGACGCCCTCGACCCGCCAGTCGTCGCCACTGGCGCACTCCAGCCGGATGCCCAGCGTGATGAGCGCCTCGCGCATGACACGGGTGTCGTCAGCATCCAACAGGCCGCGCAGGGTGGTGGTGCCGCGCGCCAGGCCTGCCAACATCAGGCAACGGTTGGAGATGCTCTTGGAGCCCGGCAGGCGGACCGTGCCGCAAGCACGGCTGACGGGCGGCAGCAGGATGGAGGCAGTGCTCTTGGTCACGTCGTGCAGGGGGGCGTGGGCGGCGTGCGGGGCATCCGCCTCAGCCCCTTCCACTGCGCTGGCGCCATTCCGTCAAGGCCTGTCGGGCGAGCGCGAAGGTCTGCTGCAGCGCTTCCCCATCGCCGGCCACCAGCGCTGCTCGTAGTCGCGCCAGTTGCCCGGTGTAGCCGTCGAGGCGGTTGAGCAGGGCTTCGTGGTTGGCCAGTGCGATGTCGCGCCACATCTCCGGATGGCTGCCCGCGATGCGGGTGAAATCACGGAAGCCGGAGGCGGCATAGGAGAACAGCCGCTCGTGGTCGGGGTCGCGGGCGACCTGCGCCACCAGCGCGAAAGCCAGAAGGTGTGGCAGGTGCGAGACGGTGGCGAAGACGTCGTCGTGCTGCTGCGGGGTCATGCGGTGGATGACCGCCCCCGCAGCGCGCCACATCGCCTCGACACGCTCGACCGCGAGAGGGTCGGTCTCGGCGAGCGGCGTGGTAACCACGTTGCGGCCACGGTAGAGGTCTGGCCGCGCTGCGCCCGGGCCACTCTTCTCATCGCCGGCGATGGGGTGTGCCGGCACGAAGCGGGCGATGTGCGGGGCGAAGTTTTCGCGCGCTGCCGTCACCACGTCGGACTTGGTACTGCCGGCGTCGGTCACGATGGTCGCCGGTCCTACGCTGGACGAGATCGCCGCGAGCATGCGAGCGGTCTGACCCACGGGCATGGCAAGCACCACGACGTCGGCTGCACGCACGCCGGTGGCTGCATCGGTGAAGCCATGGTCGATGAGGCCGAGCCGGATCGCTTCATCGAGCGTGGCTTGCGAGCGGCCGACGCCGATCACCGTTTCTACGGCGCCGGCCTCGCGCAGGGCTGCCGCCAGCGAGCCGCCGATCAGCCCGACACCGATGATCGCCAGCCGCTCGATGCGGCCGTGCGGTCGCGGAAGCGGGTCGCGGGCGGTCACTCCGGGCGCTCCGCCAGTTCCGCTGCGCGCAGCACCGCGCGCGCCTTGTTCTCGGTCTCCTGCCACTCGGACTGCGGCACCGAGTCGGCGACGATGCCGGCGCCAGCCTGCACGTAGAGTTGACCGTCCTTGACCACACCGGTGCGGATGGCGATGGCGACGTCCATATTGCCGCTGTAGTCGAGATAGCCGACCGCGCCACCGTACACCCCCCGCCGGGTCGGCTCGAACTCGTCGATGATCTGCATCGCCCGGACCTTGGGGGCGCCGGACAGCGTTCCGGCAGGGAACGTGGCCTTGAGTGCGTCGATGGCGTCGAGCCCCGGCTTGAGCCTGCCCTCGACGTTGGAGACGATGTGCATCACGTGGGAGTAGCGTTCGATGACCATATGGTCAGTCACGCGCACGCTGCCGGTCTGCGCAACACGGCCGACGTCATTCCGGCCGAGGTCCATCAACTGGACGTGCTCGGCGCGTTCCTTCGGGTCGGCGAGCAGATCCTCGGCGAGGGCCTGGTCCTCCTCGGCCGTGCTGCCGCGTGGGCGGGTGCCGGCGATCGGCCGCACGTTGACCAGGCCATCTTCGAGCCGGACCAGGATCTCCGGGCTGGCACCCACCAGCTGGAAATCACCGAAGTCGTAGTAGAACATGTACGGTGACGGGTTGAGACTGCGCAGTGCGCGATACAGCGACAAGGGGTGTGCCTGCAGAGGCCGACGCCTGCGGTTGGCGAGCACCACCTGCATGATGTCGCCGGCCCGGATGTAGGCCTTGGCGGCCTCGACCGCCTCCAGGAACCCGGCCTCAGGCCACTCCCGGTGCGCCTCGGCGGGAGGCGCAGTCACCGCTGCTGGAGCCTCGGCCGGCTGTTCCAACTGCGCGGACAGTTCGTCGAGTCGCTTCTGGGCGGCTTCGAAGGAGTCCGGTCGCGATGGGTCGGCCCAGACGATGAACGAGAGCTTCCCTCTCAGGTTGTCGAACACCGCCAGTTCCTGGCTCACCAGCAGGAGGATATCGGGGAGGCCGAGCGCGTCCGGCGGGGCGCTGTCGGCGAGTCGTCGCTCGATGTAGCGGACGATGTCGTAGGCGAAGTAACCGCTGAGACCTCCGGCGAAGCGTGCCGGGCCCTCACACGGTGCAGCACGGACCGCTCGCATCTGCTCACGAACCGCTTCCAGAGGGTCGGCCAGTGTGCGCGTCCAGAGCGGTTCCCGGTCGCGCTCCAGGGCCACCTGGTGGCCGCGCACCACCAGCCGTTCTCGCGCTGGCAGGCCGATGATCGAGTAGCGGCCGAAGCGTTCGCCACCGACCACCGACTCGAGCAGGAAGCTGTCCGGGCGGTTGGCGAGCTTGAGATACACCGTGAGCGGTGTCTCAAGATCGGCATAGGTCTCGCGTGTCACCGCGATCCTTGTATGGCCGGCGGCAGCAAGCCGCTCGAACTCCTCGCGCCTCATGTCGGGTCGGCTCCGGCGGGTTCATCCTGCACGCTCGGGCGCAGCAGTGCCGGCAACTCGAGGAACGAGGCGATGACGCGATCGGCGGGCGGAGGCGACCCCGGTCCGCCTTCGCTGTATCCATAGGGCAGGCACCAGACCGGACATCCGGCGGCGCGCGCTGCCTCGACATCGTTGTTGGAGTCTCCCACCATCAGCGCCTCGGCCGGAGCCAAGCCGAACCGCGCGCAGGCGTGCAGCAGCATGTCCGGATACGGTTTCTTGCGCGCACACGTGTCGCCACTGACCACCAGGTCGAACAGCGGTGCAAGCCCGGTCTTGTCCAGCAGCGGCAGGGTGAATCGCGCATGCTTGTTGGTGACGCAGGCGAGTCGGAAACCGGCCTCGCGCAGCAGGCTCAGCCCCTCGACGACGCCAGGGTAGGGTGGCGAGTCGAAGCCCAGTAGTTCCTCATAATGCGCCTCGAAGCGCGGCAGCAGTGCAGCGGTCTCGGCGGCGTCGGGTTCGCGGCCAAGAGCCAGATGAAGCGACCTGGACAAGAGGTGACCCAAGCCGCGGCCGATGAAACCGGTCAACTGCGGCAGGGGCAACTCGGGCAGACCATGCTCGGCGAGGGTGCGGTTCATGGCCCGTGCCAGGTCGGGTCCGGACTCGAGCAGCGTGCCGTCAAGATCGATGAGCAGAGCCTCCACGGCCATTGCCGAGTCGCATCGGGCAGCGGGGGGGGTCGCTGCGTGCCGGGGCGAGTTCATCGCCGCCCGCATCGTCGCCCGCAAAGCGACTCAGGCACGGCCACCGCCGGCCGCGATGGAAGCCAGTTCTGCGCGCATCGCCGAGATCACCCGGTCGTATCTGTGAGGACCGCAGTCGCGCGCGGCGCCGAACACTGCCGAGCCGGCGACGAAGGTGTCTGCCCCGGCGCGCGCCACTTCGGCGATGTTGTCGACCTTGATGCCTCCATCCACCTCAAGACGGATGCGGCGCCCGGTCTCGCGATGGTGTGCATCGAGCAGGGCCCTCACGGCGCGCAGCTTCGGCAGCGTGGAGGGTAGGAATGACTGTCCGCCGAAGCCTGGGTTGACCGACATCAAGAGCACCAGATCGAGTCTGTCGAGCACGTGTTCGAGATGAACCAATGGCGTCGCCGGGTTGAGCGCGAGACCCGCCTGGCAGCCATGATCGTGAATCAAGGACAGCGTCCGGTCGATGTGGTCCGAGGCTTCGGGGTGGAAGCTGATCAGATCGGCGCCGGCCTTGGCAAAGTCCGGGACGATGCTGTCGACCGGCCGCACCATCAGGTGCACATCGATCGGAGCCTGGGTCTGCGGGCGGACCGCGGCGCAGACCAGAGGCCCGATCGTTAGGTTCGGTACGTAATGGTTGTCCATCACGTCGAAATGGATCCAGTCGGCCCCAGCCGCGACAACGTCCCGAATCTCTTCGCCCAGCCGCGCGAAATCGGCCGAGAGTATGCTCGGTGCAAGGATGAACCCGGACTGCGAAGCAGCTGACATGGCCCTGCGGATGCCGTTTCAAAGGCTTGCCAGTGTAACCGAGGGCCGCATCAGCATCCGTCTCGCCTTGCGCGGCGTGCCGAAATCCGCTGCAATCGCCGCATGAGCGAAGACGTCACCCATCGCATCGAGGTCACGGCCCAGTCCGTGTTCCTGCCGGAGCAGTCCGACATCGTTGCCGATCGCTACGTCTTCGGCTACACCGTGACCATCCGCAACAGCGGTTCCATCCCGGCCCAGCTGGTATCGCGGCACTGGGTCATCACCGACGCACTGAAGCGGGTGCAGGAGGTTCGCGGGCAGGGCGTGGTCGGCGAGCAGCCCTGGCTGGCGCCCGGGCAACATTTCGAATACACCAGCAGCGCCTCGATCGGGACCCCGGTCGGAACCATGCACGGCAGCTACCAGATGGTCGCAGCTGATGGCACCCGCTTCGAGGCGGAGATCCCGCCGTTCCAGTTGCGACTGCCGAGGACGCTGCACTGATCGCCGGGCGACGCGGAAGGCCGGCCGTGGCCGGGGCTGAATGGTCGGTCGGGTCCGGGCGGTGGTCGTTGCTGCCCGATGTGGTGCTCGTTCTTGCATCGTTCGGCATCATCGCGGGTTGTGCGCAATCGCGTCCGCCTCCCGGTCCGCCTCCGCCAGCGGAGGTCAGGCCGGCGCCAGCAGTCCCGCCTTCCGGGCGTGTGGCGGAGTTTGCCGAGCTCCCTGGCTGGGTTGACGATCGGCACGCCGAGGCCTTGGCGGTGTTCCTCAAGGGTTGCACCGCGATCCGGCCGGACAGGCTCTTGGCTTCCGTCTGCGGTGCCGCCCGCAGCTTGCCGGCGGGCGACGATGCCGCAGCCCGAGCTTTTTTCGAGGCGCGCTTCGATCCGGTCGAGTTGAGCGATGGCAAAGGCGGCAGGGACGGTCTCATCACCGGGTACTACGAGCCGGTCATCCGCGCCTGTCGTGAGCGCAGGCCGGGGTGCACTGTGCCCGTACACGGGGTGCCGGACGACCTTCTCACGATCGAACTCGCCACCATCGATCCCGACCTCAAGGGCAAGCGTCTGCGCGGCCGTGTCGAGGGGCGCAAGGTGGTCCCATACCTGAGCCGGGCCGAGATCGACGCCCGCAGTGCGTTGGCCGGTGCTGACAGTGGTGCCGCTGACCGGAAGCCCCTGCCGGCAGCGGTGATGGCCTGGGCTGCAGACCCGGTGGATGTCTTCTTCCTGCAGGTGCAGGGTTCGGGTCGACTGCAGATGGACGACGGGTCGGTGCTGCGCATCGGCTACGCCGATCAGAACGGACACCCCTATCGCGCGGTCGGCAAGTCCCTCGTCGAGCGCGGTGCATTGACGCGCGACGCGGTGAGCATGCAGTCGATCCGCGACTGGCTCGCCGCCAACCCGGCGGAGCGGGATGCGGTATTGGCAACCAACCCGAGTTACGTCTTCTTTCGCGAGTTGCCACCGGGTGAGGAGGGGCCACCGGGCTCGCTCGGCGTGGCGCTGACCCCGGGCCGCAGCATCGCGGTGGATGTCAATGCGGTGCCGTTGGGCAGCCCGGTGTGGTTGGTCACCACCGACCCCGGGGACGGCAGTCCCATCCGCAGGCTGATGTCGGCCCAGGACACTGGCGGGGCGATCCGCGGCAGCGTGCGTGCCGATCTGTTCTGGGGTCGCGGCGAAGAAGCTGCGACGAAAGCCGGTCGCATGCAGCAGGTGGGCCGGATGTGGATGCTGCGCGTCCGGCCCTGAGCGCCTAGCGGGCGGCTTCGCTGAGGTAGCGTTCGATGTCCTTGGCGCCGAGGGCGCCGGGTACCGTGCGCCCGTTGGCGAAGACCAGTGTCGGCGTACCGTTCACACGGTACTTCTCACCTAGCGCAGCAAGTCTGGCGACCGGGTTCTCGCAATCTGCTGCGGCCGTCGGGTTCTTGCCTTCCAACATCCATTCCTTCCACGCCTTGAGGCGGTCGGCGCTGCACCAGACCCGACGCGAACGCTCGTTGGCTTGCGGGTGCAAGCGGTCTATCGGATAGAGGAAGGTGTAGACGGTGACGTCATTGACTTCCAGGAGCGACCGCTCGAGGCGCTTGCAGAACGGGCAGTCGGCATCCGAGAACACCACCAGCCGCCGTTTGCCGTTGCCTTTCACCTCCTTGATCGCAAGGTCCAGCGGCAGCGAGGCGAAGTCGATGTTGCGCAGCCTCGAGAGGCGCTCTTCCGTCAGGTTGTTGCGCGTCCGGGTATCCACCAGCGTGCCGTTCAGCAGCACGTGGTCACCCCGATCGTCGGCGTAGAAGATCTGCCCATCGGCGTAGACCTCCCACAATCCAGCGATCGGCGACTTGCTGATCTGTTCGATGCCGAGGTCCGGGAAGCGGTTCTGCAGGGACTTGCGCAGCGTCTCGTTGGCCATCGCCGGCGCTGTAGCCATCGCGACACAGATCCACAGCAGCGGCCGCGCGAGCCATATGGGAGTGCTGGACGGGGAGTTTCGGGTCATGTCGTGTCGGGCTTGGGCGTGGGAGCGGTGCGGGGCGAGCGGGGGGTGCTGGCCGAGCGCGTGATGCGGATGCTCCCGTTTGCGGTAGATCCTGAGGCTCATCGCATCGCTTGGCGTACCAGCTCCGATTTCAGCGGCGCCAGATGGTTCAGCAGGCCCATCCCGTAGCCCCCGAAGAGGCTCCCGAGCGGATCCGCGAACAGCCGTGAGAGGCCGTCGGTGACGGTCTCGATGCTCTGCACATCGACTCGGCGCAGTGCGCGGTAGCGCGCAAGCGCGTGGTCTTCACCGGGGTCGCGACGGCCATCCGTAGCCTCAAGGAGCGCGCGTACATCTCTCAGACCGAGGTTCATGCCCTGTCCGGCGAGCGGGTGCACCACGTGCGCTGCATCGCCGACCAGCACCGTACGCGCGGCGGTGAGGCGCTGTGCGCGCTGCAGTCGCAGCGGGAATGCCTGTGGCAGGGAGACCAAGCGCAGACCGCCCCAACGGTGTCGGCCGGCGGCTGAGACACGAGCAGTGAAGGCTGCTGGATCGAGTGCCAGCAGCTCGACGGCACGTGGCTCGGGCAGGCTCCAGACGATGCTGACGTGATTGCCGGGCAAGGGTAGCCAAGCCAGTACAGCACCCCTGTCGAACCACTGGCAGGCGATGCCGCGGTGGGGTCTCTCGCAAGCGAAATTGGCCACCACGGCCTGCTGTCCGTAGTCGCGAGCCGTGGTGTCGATGCCCGCCATCCTGCGTAGCGGCGAGTTGGCACCGTCGGCGGCGACCAGAAGACGGCTGACGACAACACCGCCATCGTCCAATCGGGCTTCCAGCAGCGGACGATGCACTGCGCAGTGGCCGTTGCAAGCTCGCATCGTCGATCCCGGACCGTATGCCGGTACCAGTGCAGTGATCTGCGGTCCGGGTGGCCCACAGTCCCCGGGGGCAAGGTCTGCAATGGTCGCTTCGAGCGCCCGCAGCAGGTTGTCGCTCTCCACGATCAGCGCCATCTCTGCCACACCGGCCTGCCGTGCGGACAGGTCGAGGCCGCCGCCGGAGGCGGGCCGGATCTCCATCTCGCGCACACTGCCGATCCGGTTGCGATCCAGATTGCGGTTGACACCCAAAGCCTCGAGCCATGCCAGATTCCCTGGAGACAGCGCGTACACGCGGGCTGCGAAGCCCTCGGGCAGTGTCGCCGAGAGTTGCTTGCCACGCACCCAGCGCACTCTTGCACCGCGCGCCAGCAGGCCCAGTGCAGCAGCAGCACCGACGATGCCACCGCCAGAAACGATGACGTCGAAGGGTTCGTGGGGCATGGGTTCAGGCGGCATGGTGGTCTGGTCCCGGGTATCGATCGCGGATCGGGGTCCGGCCGGCGGTCGACCTCGACGCATTGACCGGCTACACCGTCAGGCCTAGACTACGCGGTCCGTGGCGAATTAGCTCAGTCGGTTAGAGCGACGGAATCATAATCCGCAGGTCCGGGGTTCGAGTCCCTGATTCGCCACCACCCGATCTCTGACGATCAGCCCTTCGCTGGCGTCCTTTTGGCAGCGCGTCCTGACGACATGCCTTTGCCGGCGAGCGGTTGTCGGATGCGGGACCATCGCCCCTCCACATCCTGATCAGCCGGCAGGTGTCGCGCGGCTGCACCTCTGGGCGCGGTGCCGGCGAAGCACGATTCTCCCCGGATGCACGATCACGCTCGGGACTGCATTCGGTGCGCGGCACCTTTTCTTTGCAATCAAGTCCGACTATAGTCCGCGCGTCTGAGCGATAACCTTCTCAAGACGAATCTATCAGGTTAATAGATTTAGGTTATGGACCTGCCACCCGGAAATCCCGGGCGGTGGAAACGGATGACCCAACAGCAACGAGGAGACTGACATGCCGCAACTCAAAGGCAGCAAGACCCACCAGCACCTGAAGGATGCGTTCGCCGGCGAGAGCCAGGCCAACCGCCGCTACCTGTACTTCGCCAACAAGGCCGACATCGAAGGCCATCCGGAGGTCGCTGCGCTGTTACGCTCGACGGCCGAAGGCGAGACCGGGCACGCCCACGGTCATCTGGATTACCTGGCCCAGGTCGGCGATCCGGCCACCGGCATGCCGATCGGCAGTTCGGAGCAGAACCTTGCCTCGGCGGTCGCTGGCGAGACCCATGAGTACACCGACATGTACCCGGGCATGGCGAAGGACGCCCGCGACGAGGGATTCGACGAGATCGCCGACTGGTTCGAGACTCTGGCCAAGGCCGAGCGCTCGCATGCCAACAAGTTCGCCAGGGCACTGGAAGGCCTCGCCGCCTGAGCGGCAGTGCCCGGTCCGCGGGGGTGTCCGGCGACACCCCCGTTTCTTTGGGGATCCGCTAGCCGGATGCGGCGAGACCCCCCGCATCTGCTCCCGCCCTGCAGTACAGTCGCGACCGATACCTCTGGAGACAGACCATGACCGTCCGCGAAGGCTCGCTCGAAGCCCCGATCCGTCATCCGATCGACTGGAAGAACCCCGCCTACTACGATGAGGCTGCCTGTGAGGCCGAGCTCGAGAGGGTGTTCGACATCTGCCACGGCTGCCGACGCTGCGTCAGTCTGTGCGGAAGCTTTCCAGTGCTTTTCGACCTCATCGACGAAGGTCCGACCGGGGAGGTCGACGGGGTTGCCAAGCCGGATTTCCAAAAGGTGGTCGATCAGTGCTACCTGTGCGACGTCTGCTACATGACCAAATGTCCCTACGTGCCACCACACCCATGGAACCTCGACTTTCCGCACCTCATGCTGCAGCACAAGGCGATCCAGTTCAAGAAGGGCATCCCCACCGCGTTCCGTGACAAGACGCTCTCCAATACAGCGCTCAATGGCAAGCTCGCTGCCATCCCTGTAGTCGCGCAGACCGTCAATGCACTGGCGAAGATGAGGCCGGCACGCGCACTTGGCGAGAGCCTGCTGGGTGTGCACAAGACCGCATGGCTGCCCGACTACACGCCGAGTCCGTTCGAGACGCACCACGCGGCTTCGCACCCGCATGCAGTGAAGGACGGTCAGCGCACGCCTGGCAAGGTCGCCATCTACACCACCTGCTATGTCAACTGGAACGAGCCGGGGATCGGTCACGACCTCATCAAGGTGCTCGAGCACAACGAGATCCCTTTTGTGGTGGTCGAGCATCAGGCCTGCTGCGGCATGCCGAAGCTCGAACTCGGTGACCTCGAGTCGGTGGAGAGCCTGACCCGCGAGAACATTCCGCAGTTGGCCAGGCTGGCGCGCGAGGGCTATGCCATCGTCACTCCCATCCCGTCCTGCACCCTGATGTTCAAGCAGGAGATCCCGCTGATGTTCCCTGAGGATGCCGACATCGCCGCAGTACAGAAGGCGATGTTCGACCCCTTCGAGTACCTTGTCGCCCGCGACAAGGATGGCCTGCTGAAGACCGACTTCAAGCAGCCGCTTGGCAACGTCAGCTACCACGTGGCCTGCCATCTGCGCGTGCAGAACGTCGGCCAGAAGACCCGCGAGATGCTGCAGAAGGTGCCCGAGACCGCAGTCAACACCGTGGAGCGTTGCTCCGGTCATGCCGGCACCTGGGGCGTGAAGAAGGAGTTTCACGAGATGTCGCTGAAGATCGGCAGACCGATGTTCCGGCAGATGAACGAGCATCCCGGCGGCGCGGTCGATTACATCGCGTCCGACTGCCAACTGGCCGGCCACCACATCGCACAGGGCATCGATGCAGGGGTGGCGAACGGACCGACCGATGCCAAGGTGCAGCACCCGCTCTCCCTGCTGGCAAGAGCCTACGGCCTTTGAGCACACTGGGGGTTCGGTCGTGCTGGCGACGGCCCGCCGGTCCTGCTTGACCCAGCCATATGACCCATTCTGAGGAGACTCACATGACCTTGACCCGTGAATCGCTCTGGACCCTGGAGCACTACGCGCGCGTACGCAAGGATTTCCGTGCCGAGGTGATCGCGCACAAGCGACTTCGCAGCCTTGCTCTGGGCGAGCACGTCACTCTGCTGTTCGAAGACGAGATGACCGTCCGCTACCAGATCCAGGAGATGCTGCGCATCGAGCGGATCTTCGAGGAGGACGGTATCCGCGATGAGCTCGAGGCCTACACCCCACTGATTCCCGACGGGCGCAATTTCAAGGCGACCATGCTGATCGAGTATCCGGATGCCGATCAGCGAACCGCGCAGTTGCGCCGACTCAAGGGCATCGAGGACCGCGTCTGGCTGCAGGTGGAAGGCCGCGAGAAGGTCTGGGCGATCGCCGACGAGGACCTGGAGCGCGAAAATGACGAGAAGACCAGCGCTGTGCACTTCCTGCGTTTCGAACTCGACACCGACATGGCCGAGGCCCTCAAGTACGGTGTCGCTCTGGCGGCCGGCATCAGCCATCTGGAGTACACGGTGACGGCCGACCCGGTCGGCGCCGACCTCCGCAATGCCCTGGTCAGGGACCTCAAGTGAGGACGCCGTGAGTACGCACACCGAGAAGCGCATCATCGCGACGCCGGACGCTCCGCAAGCGATCGGTACCTATTCGCAGGCTGTCCGCGTCGGCGATACCGTCTACTGCTCGGGCCAGATCGGCCTTGATCCGCAGAGCATGCAACTGGTCGATGGCATCGATGCCCAGATCCACCGTGTCTTCCGCAACCTGGCAGCGGTCGCGCATGAGGCCGGCGGCAGCTTGGCGCACGCGGTCCGGCTGACGGTCTACCTCACCGACCTCGCCCATTTCGGGCGGGTCAACGAGGTGATGTCCGAGTACGTACCCCAGCCCTACCCGGCCCGCGCCGCTGTCGGCGTGGCCAGTCTGCCGCGCGGCGCGCTGGTCGAGGTGGATGCCGTGCTGGTGCTATAGGCTTCAAGCCCGCCCGTGACCGCCCCCCGGCGGGCCGCCCGTTCCGACAAGCCCGCGCCGAGCGGACTCGCACGTCTCGGGCTTGAGGAGCCGTGGCAGTGCGTGCTGCATCTGCCCCTGCGTTACGAGGACGAATCTCGCGTCACACCCATCGGCGCGCTGGCGGCCGGCGAACACACGCTCACCGAGGGCCGTCTGGTACACGGCGAGGTGCGCTTGCGGCCGCGTCGGCAGTGGGTCGGCAGGGTCCGTGACGAGCGTGGCGACGAACTGACAGTCCGCCTCATCCACTTTTCGCAGGCGCAACTGTCGGCGTTGCCGAACGGGAGTTGGTTGCGACTGTATGGCGAGGTCCGCGGTGGCCTCTTCGGCCGTGAGATGGTCCACCCGCGCATCCGTATCAGCGAGCCAGGCGCACCGACCCGGCCCGGACTCACGGCGGTCTACCCGACGCTTGCCGGAGTAGCGCAATCGACCATCCGCCGCGCGGTGGCGGCGGCCTTCGCCGGACTCGAATGGGCTGACACCGTGGATGCGGCGACACGCGAGCGGTTCAGCCTTTGCGGCTTGCGCGATGCCTTGGCGCGGCTGCACTACGCGAACCAGGTGCCCTCTGCAGACGACCCGGCGTGGCAACGGGTCCGCTTCGATGAACTCTTGGCGCAGCGTCTGAGCCTCAGCTTGGCGCGGAGGGCACGATCGGCCTTGTCGGCAGTCCCTCTGGCGAGCTTGCCGGGCGATCGGGTCGACGTGTTGCTGCGCACTCTGTCCTTCCCCCTCACCAGCGCCCAGCAGCGGGCCTGGGGGGAGATCGCATCGGACCTGACTCGGACCGTACCGATGCAGAGACTGCTGCAGGGGGATGTCGGCGCCGGCAAGACCATCGTCGCCGCCATGGCCTCTCTCCGTGCGGTGGAGAACGGCCGGCAGGCTGCAGTGATGGCTCCCACCGAGCTGCTGGCCGAGCAGCATCTGGCCAAGTTTCGCCAATGGCTGGAGCCCCTCGGCGTGCGCGTGGCTGGACTCTCGGGGGGGCTCCGCAAAGCTGGACGAGACACCCTGTCGGCGGCGGTCGCTGCCGGTGAGGTCGATGTGCTGGTCGGCACCCACGCCCTGTTCCAGAAGGGTGTTGATTTTCGCGCGCTGGCGCTGGTGGTGGTCGACGAGCAGCACCGCTTCGGCGTGGCGCAACGGCTCCGGCTCGCCGCGAAGGGCTCAGGCGTGCACAGCCTGATGATGAGTGCGACGCCGATCCCGCGTACCCTGGCGATGAGCTACTACGCCGACCTCGACGTCTCGGTCATCGATGAGTTGCCGCCCGGCCGAAGCCCGATCGCAACGCATGTCATCGGCAACCCGCGTCGGGACGAGGTGATCGGCAAGCTGGCGCGTGCCTGCGCCGATGGCCACCAGGTCTACTGGGTCTGCCCGCTGGTCGAGGAGTCCGAGGTCCTGCAGCTGCGCGCCGCCAGCGATGCCTTCGAGACGCTGCGCGTGGCGCATCCCGAACTGCGCCTCGGTCTGGTATACGGGCGCATGCCGGCAGCCGAGAAGGCCGCCGTGATGGCCGCCTTTCAGCGCCAGGAGATCGACTGGTTGGTCGCCACCACCGTCATCGAGGTCGGGGTCGATGTACCCAATGCCACCTGGATGGTGATCGAACACGCCGAACGCCTCGGCCTGGCGCAGTTGCACCAACTGCGCGGCAGGGTCGGGCGCGGCCCGCGCCCGAGCCATTGCATCCTGTTGTTCGAGCCGGGCCTCTCGCCGAACGCGCGGACGCGTCTGGAGATCATCCGCGACTGCGTCGATGGCTTCGAGATCGCTCGCCGCGATCTTGCACTGAGGGGTCCCGGTGAGTTGCTCGGCAGGTCGCAGAGCGGCCAGCCGCTGCTGCGTTTCGCCGATCCGGAGCGGGATGTCGGACTGCTCGAGCAGGCCTCGCAATTGGCCGAGGAGTGGCTGGCCCGCGATGATCCGGCGGTGGCACTTCACCTCGATCGCTGGTTGGGTGAACGGCAGGGCTTCTGGCGTTCCTAGCCAGACACTCGGTCCGTCACCGGCGAGGGCCCGGATGCTCGACTCAACGGGCCGGGATGCCCGGTGCGAAGGCTTCGGTGACCAGGATGCGCGCCGAGCCGCGGCAGAACAGCGAGCGACGGGCCCAGAGCGTCGTGTCGAGGGGAGCGCCGAAACGGGAGATGGCTGACCGACCGCGAGGGTCGCTGCGGCGGAGTGGTCTCACCAACAGTGGGCCGCGGGCGACGCGCGGGTCGGCGAACAGCGCAGCACCGAGCGAGCGATTGCCGAGTCCGGCCAGGTCACGCCAGGCGGTGCACAGATCCTGCCACCGCGCCACACTGCGCGCCCAGACCCAGGGTACATCGTCGGCCAGCAGTGCGACCTCGCGCACCCAGACCTTGGAACCCGGACCGACGCTCAGGCTGCCCGCCTCATCAGGCAGGACACGGTCCAGACCCTGGCGCAGGACCTCGACGCGGAAGCGGCGGCAGCGTCGGCGGACCGCGGCGGTGAGCGAATCGTGGTCGGTGAGCCAGGCCGTGAGCCCCGCCGGTGCGCCGAAGGGGACGGGCCGCCAGCCGTGGCCGGGGCGGGTGCGCATGCTCTCATTCTACCGTCGATGCGAAGTGCTCCCGCTTGTGCATGGTGGCCATCGGCGGACCCGGATGTCCGACTCGGCTATAGTTCCGGACCCCGGCACCGCGCTGCCGATGTCGTCCACGTCCCGCATGAGCAGCACCACGCACACCCTGTCACCCTACGTCCGGTTGGTGCGCCTCGACAAACCGGTCGGCATCTGGCTCCTGCTGTGGCCGACCCTGTGGGGGTTGTGGGTGGCTGCCGGTGGCTTTCCCCCGTGGGAGGTCGCCCTCGTCTTTGTGCTCGGTACCGTGCTCATGCGTTCGGCAGGTTGCGCCATCAACGACTGGGCCGACCGTGGGTTCGATGGTCACGTCGCGCGAACGCGCTCACGACCCCTGGCGAGCGGCGAGTTGCCACCGCGAGCCGCGCTATGGGTCGCCGCCACCCTGTCGCTGTCCGCCTTTCTGCTGCTCCTGCTGCTTGATCCAGCGGTCTGGCCGTGGTCGGTGCCAGCTCTGCTGCTGGCAGGAACCTATCCCTTCACCAAGCGCTTCCTGGCCATCCCGCAGGCCTATCTTGGCCTGGCTTTTGGCTTCGGCATCCCGATGGCGTTCGTGGCCATCGTCGGGACGGTTCCGCCGGTAGCCTGGCTGCTTCTCGCCGCCAACGTTGCCTGGACGCTGGCCTACGACACAGAGTACGCGATGGTCGACCGTGCCGATGACCTCAAGCTCGGCATCCGCACCTCGGCCATCACCTTCGGCCGCTGCGATGTCGCGGTGGTCGCGCTGTGCTACCTCAGCCACCTCGTATTGCTCGTGCTGGTCGGCGGTATGCTGTCACGCGGATGGTTCTGGTCCTTGGGGCTTGCCGTGGCCGGGGTGATCGCCGTTCACCACCTGCGATGGATCGCCGGACGTGATCCGGCGGCGTGCTTCCGCGCCTTCCGCCACAACGTCTGGTACGGTGCCGCGGTCTCAGCCGGCATCGCCCTCGACTACTTCCTGATGCCCGACCCGCAATGAGCAGCGATATCCTGCAGCGCATCCTCGCGACCAAGCGCCGCGAGGTCGAGGCCCTCCTTGGGCAGCTCACGCGTTCCGAACTGGAACGCGCGGCAGCCGCTGGGGCGCCTTTGCGCGACTTTGTCGCCGCGCTGCGGGCACGCATCGCGGCGGGGCGACCGGCGGTGATCGCCGAGGTCAAGAAGGCCAGCCCCAGTCGGGGTGTGCTGCGTGAGCCGTTCAACCCTGCCGCCATCGCCGCCGATTACGCGGCCAGCGGCGCAACGTGTCTCTCGGTGCTCACCGACGTCGAGTACTTCCAGGGCTCCCGAGCCGATCTGCAGGCGGCGCGCGCAGCCTGCAGCATCCCTGTTCTGCGCAAGGACTTCTTGATCGATGAGTCGCAGGTGCTCGAAGCGCGCGCCATGGGAGCCGATTGCATCCTGCTCATCGTTGCTGCGTTCGCGACTGGCTCCACTTTTGACCTGCCAGCCCTGCAGCGTCTGGAGCGTCTGGCCCTGGATCTGGGGATGGCGGTGCTGATCGAGGTTCACGATGGCAACGAACTCGAGGCGGCATTGCAGATGCGCTCGCCTTTGGTGGGCATCAACAACCGCGATCTGCGGACCTTCGAAGTGAACCTGCGGACCACGCTCGGCCTCCTCGATCGCCTTCCTGCCGACCGCATCGTGATCACCGAGAGCGGCATCCTCGAGGCCGACGATGTGGCCTTGATGCGCAGTCACGGCGTCGATGCATTCCTCATCGGCGAGGCATTCATGCGAGTCCCGAGCCCCGGGGACGGGCTGGTCCGCCTGTTCGGCGACCCATCCGCCCGGCACTGAGGCCTGGGTCCCGGGTAAGGTGTGCGGCACGCCGGACGGCGGGAGGCCAGTGCTGCTGTCGTGTAGCTCCGCCTCAGGCCTTCGCGTCGCCCTGGTCCGCTGTTCGGAGTGAGGCTTCGATCGCGGCGAGTCGCGCCGCGCGGATGCCTTCGGCGATGGCTGCGCCGCCATCGCCACGCATGATCAACTGCCTGGCCAACATGGCTGCATCAATGTCTACAGCCGCCTGCAGCGCGTCGCGCAGCCTCGCGGAGGCTGCGGTGTCGGCTGTTCCAGCGGCCGAGCGCACCGCGATGAGGCGTTCGAGTCGCTTTGGCTGGCGCAGGGCATCGATGACTTCCAGGGTCCGCAGCAGGCCCTCGGCCGTGGTGCAGTCCAGACCGAGGGTGCGCAGCGCATCCTCGCCGGCGCGCGCCACCTCCGTCGGCAGGTGCAGGCGTGTGGTGAGCGACGCCCAGCCCGCATCGCCGAGCGCCAGCGCCATGAGCGCTGACATGACCTCGACCGGTGACCCGGTCGCTGCGGCGAGCCGATCGCAGAGCACTTGCATCGCATTCGGGCCAAGCCCGGCCAGTTCCGGGAACACCGAGGGCAGCGCCGCACAGTCAGCGAGTGCGCGCACATAGCGGTCGGGCATCGGCTCACCCAGCGCACGCGCCGTCTCCTGCCAGACGCGCTCCGCCACGAGGTGCGACAGTTCGCCATCACGCGCCATCCTTCGCGCCAACGCCAGCGTCTCCGGCGCGATAACGAAGTCGAAGCGCGCGGCGAAGCGTGCCAGCCGCAAGACGCGCAACGGGTCCTCGACGAACGCTGGTCCGACGTGCCGGAGCACGCGGGCCTCGAGGTCGGCGGCACCGCCATACGGATCGACGAGGGTGCCATCCGTGGCACGCGCCATGGCGTTGATGGTCAGATCGCGACGCGCGAGGTCCTGTTCGAGGGTGACCTGTGGGTCGGCGTGTACCACGAACCCGCGATAGCCATGTCCGGACTTGCGTTCTGTGCGTGCGAGAGCGTACTCCTCGCCTGTGGCGGGATGCAGGAAGACCGGGAAGTCGCGTCCCACCTGACGGTATCCCGCGTCCAGCATCTGTCCGACGGTGGCTCCTACCACTACCCAATCGCGGTCTTCCACCGGGCGGCCGAGCAGGGCATCGCGCACCGCGCCACCGACTTCATAGACCTCCGCCACCGTATCCTAGCGCGCCGCGCGCCGGCGGTAGAGGTCCAATGGGTCTTGCGCGCCGAACATCGCTGGCAACACCGCATCGAGCCCTCGGGGGGCGGGTGCCAGCGCCTCTGGCCAGCCACCCCGGGCGACATTGGGTACCCGCATCGAGGCGAGGTTGTCGCGTGTCATGATGGGTCCGGGGAGGTGCTCGAACACCACGGCTTGCAGCCACGCCACCGGGTTCGGCAAGCCGATGATGAAGGGCCTGTGGCCTGCCGCCCGAGCCGCCTTGCCGACCAGGTCTCGCAGACGGAACACCTCGGGCCCGCCCAGTTCGTAGACCTGGCCGAAGGTCTCGGGGCGTGCCACGCTGTCGGCCATCACGCGTGCCACGTCCTCGACCCACACCGGCTGGAACTCGACGTCCGCTCCCGCCAGGGGCAACACCGGTAATGCCGCGAGTCTGGCGAAGAGGGTCAGGAAACTGTCCCCGGCACCGAAGATCACCGATGGCCGGAACACCGTCATGGCGACCTCGGTACCGCCGGCCTGACGCGCCGATGCCTCGCCAGCTGCGCGGCTGCGCAGGTAGCGGCTGGGGGCGTCCGGGGCCGCACCCAGCGCGCTCATGTGGAGGTAGCGGGTGATGCCGTGGCGACGGCAGGCCTCGACTACCTCGCCGGGGAACTCGCCATGCACCCGGTCGAAATCGCCCCGCCGTCGTTCATGCAGGATGCCCACCAGGTTGATGACGACGTCACACCCTCTGACCGCAGCCTCAATGCCAGCCGCCGACATCACATCGCAGTCAAAGACCTCGGCCGCCGGCAGTTCCAGCAATCCCTGCTTGATGCGCTCACGATGCCGCGTCGGGATGCGCAGGCGGTACCCGGACCTCGCCAATGCCGCGCACAGGGAGTGCCCGACGAAGCCGCCGCCTCCGATCACGCAGACGGAGCGAAAGGCTCTTGAGCCGACCCCCGATTCAGTGCCCCATGCCTTGTGGCGTTCCGTCATGGCGCTCTCAAATCTTTGTTATCGCTAAGGATAGGGTCCCAGTCCGGGGCACCCGGACGTGCCGGGATGATACCAAGCCGGTCCCGCAGCGACAATGCACCGCCGCCGAACTGCCGCCCGTATACGGTCGCATTGGCCAGGACCTTCTTGACGTAGTCGCGGGTCTCGAGGATCGGGATCGACTCAGCGTAGATCGCACCTTCGAGCGGTCTCTGGTCACGCCAGCGCTGTGCCCTGCGCGGCCCGGCGTTGTAGCCTGCAGCGACCAGCACCGGGCTCTGCTCGAGTGTATCCAACAGGTGGCGTACATAGGCCGAGCCGAGTTGCACGTTGGTCCCAGGGTCGCCGAGCATCTTGTCGTTCGGCTTGCGCATGCCCAGCTTTCCGGCGAGCCAGTGGGCGGTGGCCGGCATCACCTGCATCAGCCCGCGCGCGCCGGCCGTCGAGGTAGCCTGCGGGTTGAAGCGGCTCTCCTGGCGGATCAGTCCATAGAGTAGGGCGGGATCCACGGTGTGGTGGCTGGCGCGGGCATGCACCTGATCCCGGAACGGTGTCGGATAGCGCAGCGCGTAGTTGTGCACCCGCCGGGTGCGTTCCGCGGTCCAGATCGAACGTTCGAACCAGCCCTCGCGGTGAGCCAGTTCCGCGGCGGCGATGAGTTGCTCATCACTCAGATCAGCGATGCCCCATGACCACTCCCGGCTGGCCTCGAAATTGAAGCCCAGACGGCGCAGTTCGAGGCCGCGAGCGAAGCCGGGACGGGTGGCGACAGCCTTGACCTCGGCCGAACTCGGCACATAGTCGCGTTGGCGCTCGCCGATCGAGGGGCCAAGCGCCTCGCCAGCCAACAGACCGTAGAACGTGGGCTCATTGGCCAGACCGGCGAGGATGGCGTTGGCCTCGCCCTCGCGCCCGCCGGCCTGCAGCGCGCGTGCCCTCCAGAAGCGCCAGGCCTGTTCTTCCTGCGCCGGGCGGCTCAGCCGGTCGATATGCTGCAGTACCGCCTGCCAGTCGCCGCGGCGAAGCGCGAGGCGCGTCTGCCAGGCCCAATCGTCGTCGCCCAGCAACGTCGGGTCTGCCTGCGCGAACCATTGCAGGGACTGTGGTAGGTGTTGGCGCGCTGCGTAGAAGGCCAGGCGGCCGGTCAACCAGCGTCCATCACTGACTGCGAGCTGGCTGCGCACCGTCTGCAACGATTCGTTGGCAGCCAGCGGGTCGAGTCGCGCGCGGCGCAGGATCGCCACCAGCAACGCCACGTCTGGTCGAGTGCCGGTCCGGTGCGCGGCGAGCAGGGCCTCCGCCTGCTCGTTGGCGCGCTGCAGGCGCAACGGGTCCAGTGCCCAGTCACCGCCACCGAGTCTTGTCAGCAGACGTGCATCACCCGCATCGAGCGCAAGCAGACGTCGGCGGTGTAGGTCGCTGGCATCGATCTGGCCACGCTCGCGCAACTGGTCGAACAGCAGTTCGCAGGCATCGCTGAGCGTACTTCCGCTGAGCCACAGTGGTCTCGCATCGCCCACCGCAGATGACTCACCCAGGGCCAATTGCGCCTGAGCGGCGAGACAGGGGATGTCGGGGTCTGGCTTGCGGATGTTGCGTGTCGTGGCCAGCAGGCCTGGCCAGTCGCCACGCTTGGCCTGCAGGCGAGCCCAGTCGTGGCGCAGCCGGTCAGCCAGATACTGACCCTCCATGCGCCGGAGGAAGGTATCCACACTCGCAGCATCGACGTTCTCGATGCGCATGCGCAGCCGCCAGTAGTCGATGTAGGGCTGCAGGACATGGCCTTCGAGCTTGGTCGCATGTCGCTCGAAACGTTCCGCGGCTCCGTCACGAAAGGCCTCGCGGGCACCACCGAAGGCGTTGTCGGCGGCGCGCGAGGCGAGGCTGTCGCCAGTGGCGAGGAAGGCCAGCAGGGCCACCGCATGCAGCCTCGCCCGCCGTGGCTGGGTCGGGCCCCGGAGCGCACGGCTCAAGAGTATCCGGAGGGCTGCTAGAGTGGGGCTCAAAGGGGTCGCTTCAAGACAATGTTCACCAGCCGGGATCCAAGCAGCGGCGCGATCATACAGACCTTCCGCGGCCACACGCTGTCGCGGGTCATGCGTATCCTAGACCGTGTCGCGGCGGCGCAGGGGCGTTGGGCGGCCACTGCCCCCTCCGAGCGCTCGGCGTGTCTGATGCGCCTGGCCGCAGCGCTGCGCGCCCAGCGGCAGATGCTCGCCTCCACCATCACCGACGAGATGGGCAAGCGCATCCAGGAGGCGCTCGGTGAGGTCGAGAGATCCGCCCTCGTCTGCGATTTCTACGCAGTCCATGGCCAGACCTTCCTCGAGCCGGAGCGCTTCGTCACCGAGGCCGGCGAGAGCTACGTGGAGTATCCGCCGGCCGGCCTGGTGCTGGCGGTGATGCCGTGGAACTTTCCGCTCTGGCAGATCATGCGTTGTGCCGTGCCGGCGCTCGTCGCCGGCAATGGCGTGGTGGTCAAGCCAGCCTCTTCCACACCGGCGACCGCGCTGATGCTCGAGTCGATACTGGCCGGCTGCGGTTTCCCACCCGACCTGCTGCGCGTCATCCTGGCCGACCACGCCAAGCTCGAGTCGGTGATCGCCCACCCAACGGTGGCGGTGGCCTCGCTCACCGGCTCGGAGCAGGCCGGGCGCGCACTGGCCGAGCTGGCCGGACGTCATCTCAAGCGCAGCGTGCTCGAACTGGGCGGTTCGGATGCGCTGATCGTGCTGGCCGATGGTGACGCCGATCGCGCGGCGGATGCCGCAGTCAGTGCCCGCTTCCTCAACTGCGGACAGTCCTGCATCGCTCCCAAGCGCATGATCGTCGTTCCAGCCGTTGCCGAGCGCTTCGTCGAGCGGGTGCATGCTGCGGTCGCCGCCTTGCGCCCTGGCGATCCGCGGGCGGCCGACACCGGTCTCGGACCGATGGCGAGCCTGGAGGGCCGGGCGCGCTTGCACGGGCAGGTGCGCGAGTCGGTGGCAGGCGGTGCGCGGTTGCTGTCGGGCGGCGAGGTGCCCGCCGGACCCGGGGCCTTCTACCCCGCGACCCTGCTCGACCACGTGGTACCCGGGATGGCCGCCTTCGACCAGGAACTCTTCGGTCCGGTCGCCTGCGTGATACGCGCGACCAGTGACTCGCACGCCCTGCAACTGGCGGCAGACACCCGCTATGGCCTAGGCACCAGCATCTGGAGCGCGGACATCGAGCGTGCCCGGCGCCTGGCGCACTTCATGCCGGTGGGGATGGTAGCCATCAACGCGGTGGTGCACTCGGACCCGCGTCTGCCTTTCGGGGGCGTCAAGGCCTCGGGCTATGGCCGTGAACTCTCTTACCACGGCCTGCGCGAGTTCACTTCGCCGCGGAGCGTCTGGGTGGCATGACCTTGACCGCCAGGACCCCATCGACGAGATGCACATCAAGTGCCGCACCGGGCTTGGTGGCCGATACGCTGCGCACGAGCTGTCCACCGGAGTCGCTGACCCAGGCGTAGCCGCGCTCCAGGACCCTCTCCGGCGAGAGCATGGCGAGAGCTGCGGCGGCGCGCTCGGTACGCGCCACCGCAGTATCCAGCCATGCGCCGCCAAGGCGGCTGCGCAACAGCGCCAGTTGCTGCATCTGCCAGTCGACGCGCTGGGCTGGCGACAGCAGGCCTGCAGCGAGGCGGTCGAGGCCTTGGGAGAGGGTCTCATTGCGCCGGTCCATCTCGCGGGAGAGTCGCTTCCATGACTGCTGGAGTTGGGCCAGCAGTTGCCGGCGGTCGGGGCAGACCAGCGCGGCCGCTGCCGTCGGAGTGGGGGCGCGCAGATCAGCGACGAGGTCGGAGAGCAGGTTGTCGGTCTCGTGGCCGACTGCACTCACCACCGGTATCGGGCAGCCGAGGATGGCGCGTGCCACGCGCTCGGTGTTGAACGCCCAGAGATCCTCAAGGCTGCCGCCACCACGAGTGACGACGAGTACGTCGACCTCGGCACGCTGCCCGGCCGTGGTGATCGCAGTGGCGATCGACTCCGGTGCTGCCGCGCCCTGCACCAGCGACGGATACAGCACGATCTGCAGTCCCGGCATGCGTTCGCCGAGGATGCGCAGCAGGTCGCGGATGGCCGCGCCCGAGGGCGAGGTGACGATGCCGACTGCTTGCGGCAGGGCCGGGAGGACACGTTTGCGTGCGGCATCGAGTGCACCCTCGGCGAGCAGTCTCTGACGCAGGGCTTCCAGCGCGGCGAAGCGCGCGCCGAGGCCTGCAAGTCGAACCGCGTCCACCTGCAACTGGAAGTCGCCGCGGGCTTCGTAGAGCGTGGCCGTGGCTCGCACATCGACCTGCTGGCCGTTGGCCAAGGGCACTTCGGCCGCGCTGCCGCGCCTGCGGAACAGGACGCAACGCACCACACTCTGGGCGTCTTTCAGCGAGAAGTATCGATGCCCGGAAGCGGCCTGCATGAGGCCACTGACCTCTCCGGTCACCCACAGCAACGGCAAGGCAGCCTCCAGGCTGTCGCGCGCCAATCGGTTGAGGGCTGTCACGCTTAGCGGGGCCAAGGCTTCCGGTGGGTTCTCAGCTGTTGCCATTGGGAGCTGCTTCCACATTCGTCACAAGTTTGTCAATGCCCATCGGGCGTTTTTTTCAATGGCCCGAAAGAAGGATGCAAGTGTCTGAGCAAAAACGAGAAAAAATCCGGCTCCATTCCGGCGCAGTCTGATTCCGTGCCCGATTCCATCGGGCTTCCGGGCCATCTGAAAGGGCGTCCTGCACAGAGTTGTCCACAGTTTCTGTGGAGTTTTTGAAATCCCGAGGACTTGCATGTCATTGGCATGAACTGCTCCTGCGGCCATCAGATACTTGACCTAAGTCGTTCAACTGAACAGTGAATCCTCGTGGCTCCAAAGCGCCAAAGGTGAGTGCCTCCTCGCATCCACTGCGTGTCACATCCTCCTCACGCGGCTTGCCGCTGGCAAGTCCGGCAGGCTAAAGTCGCTGTCTGACGCTCTACAGGGGATAGGTCCGTGCTTGAAATGGTTGACGCCGCGGGTTGGCCGATCTGGCCGATGATCGCGGCATCGGTGGTGGCGCTGGCGATCATCCTCGAGCGCTTGTTCTCGCTGCGAGCCTCGGTGGTGGCCCCGGACGGCGTGCTGGACGAGGCCATCGCCTGCGGCCGGTCGGGAAGCGGTCTCGAGGCCTTGGAGGTCACTCCGCTGGGACGCGTTCTGGGGGCGGGGATCCGCAGCCGCGAGGGCTCGCCCGAGGACATGAAGCAGGCAGTGGAGGAGACTGGCCGTGCAGTCGCCCATGATCTGTCGCGCTACCTGACCACGCTCGGTTCGATCGCCTCCATGGCGCCGTACCTGGGTCTGTTCGGCACGGTGGTCGGCATGATCGAGATCTTCGCCGCGCAGTCGCCGACCAGTGGCGCCGATCCCGCGCAGCTGGCGCACGGCATCTCGGTCGCGCTTTACAACACGGCGTTCGGCCTCATCGTCGCCATCCCGAGCATGGTCTGCTACCGCCATTTCCGGGCCCGCATCGACGCCTACCTGGTGGACATGGAGCAGCAAGCCATCCACCTCGTCGATGCCATCAACAAGGGCCACGTCGCCGCCTGAGCGGCCACGGTCGGCCTTCCCGAGAAGAAACGGAGACCCGAGATGGACTTCCGCCGCGGCCTGCGCGAAGAGGAGCCGGAGATCAACCTGATCCCGCTCATCGACGTGCTTCTGGTCATCGTCATCTTTCTGGCGGTGAGTACCACCTACAGCAAGTTCGCCGAACTCAAGATAACCCTGCCCCGTGCCAGCGCCGATGCGGTCCAGCAGAAGCCTGTCGAACTCGACATCGCCGTCAATGAGCGTGGCGAGTACTTTCTCAACCGTCGCGCCATCGATGTGCATGACGCCGCGGGTCTGGCCGCCGAGATGCGCACTGCGGCCGGTTCCGAGAAGGACCCGGTGATCGTCATCCGTGCAGATGCCAAGGCCACGCACCAGAGCGTCATCCACGTCATGGAGGCGGCGCGCCAGGCCGGATACGCCAGGATCACCTTTGCCACAGAGCGAGGCTGAAGTCATGCCGAGGGTCCTGCGAGCGGGTTCCGGGTCGCTTTTCCCGAGACGCCGCTGACCCGCGGATGGACTGGCGCTCCGCGCTCGAGCGCTTCCTGCTGCGTGAGTGGGCCGGAGGCAGCGTAGCACAGTGCCTGCTGCGCCCCCTCTCTTGGTGCTACCGCCTTGTGTCCTGGCTGGCAGCTGGCTACGGTTCGCCGCGACACGCCCGACTGACCACGGCCCAGGCCGGCTTGCGTGCTCCGCTGGTGGTGGTCGGCAACCTCACCGTCGGCGGCAGTGGCAAGACGCCCTGTGTCATCGCGCTGGCCGCAGCACTGGCGGCGCGTGGCTGGCATCCGGCGATCGTCAGTCGCGGATACGGGGGGAGAGGCCACGTCGAGCCGGTCACGACCCGCAGTCGCGCTGAAGAGGTCGGTGACGAGCCCCTGCTGATCGCCCGCCGCACCGGTCTTCCGGTTTGGGTCGGGCCGGACCGCCTGGTCGCCGCACGTGCCGTACTCGATGCACATCCCGAGGTCGATCTGCTGCTGAGCGATGACGGTCTGCAGCGGCCGACCCTCCCGCGCGATGTCGAGATCGTCGCGATCGACGCCCGGCGCGGTCTTGGCAACCGACGTCTGCTGCCGGCAGGGCCCCTGCGCGAACCGCTTTCGCGGCTGAACCGGGTCGATCAGGTCTGGCTGTGTGGCGACGGCCCGGTACCCAAGGGTCTGACCCTCACCCCCTTCCGCATCGCTCTGGCTCTGGCAACGGCTGCGCAGCGACTCGCAGCAACCGGCGAGAGCCGTCCGCTGTCGTCCTTTGCCGCTCGCGATGTGGTGGCTCTGGCTGGTATCGCCGACCCCGAACGGTTCTTTGCCATGCTCCGTGCTGCGGGCATCGATGCGATCCCTCAAGCCTGGCCCGATCATCATCCTTTCAGTCCCTCGGACCTCGCACCCTTGCGCCGACGTACGGTCCTGATGACGCAGAAGGATGCGGTAAAGTGCGAGACGTTCGCTGCGCCGGACTGGTGGGCAGTGCCGCTCGAGGCGGTGATCGCCGGACAGGCCGTCGATGCGGTCGAACGCGAACTGCGCCGCGCGACGGCGTCGCGCGCCTGACTCCCGTATCCGCGAGCCGCCCATGAGCACATCTATTATCGACATCTTGGTCTGCCCCGCCTGCAAAGGCCCACTGCGCCAGGATCGCGGCCGTGGGGAGCTGGTGTGTCCCGCCTGTCGTCTGGCCTACCCGGTGCGCGACGGCATCCCGGTGATGCTCGAGCCGGAGGCGCGGCTGCTGGAACCCGACGAACAGGCTTGAGCCCGTGACGCAGGCGTTCAGGGCGGTCATCCCGGCCCGCTATGCTTCGAGCCGTCTGCCCGGAAAGCCCTTGGTCGACCTTGCCGGACTGCCGATGGTGGTACGGGTGGCACAGCGGGCCCGCGACAGCGGTGCCGGCGAGGTGGTGGTGGCCACCGACGACGACAGGGTGTTCGATGCTGTGACCCGGCATGGCATCGCAGTGGAGATGACGGATCCAGGGCATCCGAGCGGTACCGACCGCATCGCGGAGGTGGCCGCCCGGCGCGGGTGGCCCGACGATGCGGTGGTGGTCAACGTGCAGGGCGACGAGCCCCTCATCGACCCGGCACTCGTCGCTGGCGTGGCAAGGGTCCTGTTCCAGGGCGATGCCGACATCGCCACCGCCGCTCATCCTTTGCATGACGTCGCGCAGTTCATGGACCCGAATGTGGTCAAGGTGTTGTGTGACGAGCAGGGCTACGCGCTCGCCTTCTCCCGCGCCCCCATCCCGTGGCCGCGCGATGCCTTCTGGCGTGACCGCAGCGTTTGGCCGGCGGGTCTGCCGGCGCTGCGGCATATCGGTATCTACGCCTACACTGCAGGTTATCTCCGCCGGCATGGCGCACTCGCCATGACGGCACCCGAGCGGTTCGAGTGCCTCGAGCAATTGCGGCCCCTTGGTTGGGGTTTTAGAATCCGGGTGCTGACGGTCGGGCAGGCACCGGTCGCCGGTGTCGATACGCCCGACGACCTCGAGCGGGTGCGCGGACTGCTCGCCGCAACCGTGGTATGACGGTGCTTGCCCTGACCGCGCTGCTGTCGCACTGGAAGGCCCGTTCCCTGTTGCGCCAACCCTGATACGGCGCCACCACCCAGACGCCAACCTCAACCACGGACAACCCCATGCGAGTCATCCTCCTCGGTGCGCCGGGCGCCGGCAAAGGCACTCAGGCCGCTTTCATCAGCGAGCGCTTCGGCATCCCGCAGATCTCCACCGGTGACATGTTGCGCGCCGCGGTCAAGGCCGGCACACCGCTCGGCCTCGAGGCCAAGGCCCACATGGACTCCGGGGGGCTGGTGCCCGACAGCCTGATCATCGGTCTGGTCAAGGACCGCATCGTTGAGGCCGACTGTGCCCGGGGCTTCCTGTTCGATGGCTTTCCGCGCACCATCCCGCAGGCGGAGGCGATGCGGGCGGCGGGTGTGCCGATCGACCACGTGGTCGAGATCGATGTACCCGACGCCGAGATCGTCCGGCGCATGTCCGGTCGCCGCGTCCATCTGGCCTCCGGCCGCACCTACCACATCGTCTTCAATCCGCCGAAGGTCGCCATGATCGACGATGCCACCGGCGAGCCGCTCATCCAGCGCGACGACGATCGCGAGGAGACGGTGCAGAGGCGGCTGGAGGTCTACCACTCGCAGACTCGCCCGCTGGTCGACTTCTACAGTGCTTGGGCAGAGCGCGGCGGCCCCGGTGCGCCGGCCTACCATCGCATCGATGGACTCGGAGCGCTGAACGATATCCGTGACGAGATCCTCGCCGCGCTCTCCTGACGCTTTTGCTGCAGTGCAGTAAACTGACCGTCCACGTCTGCGCCTCGAACCCTCGGAGCCTCCATGTCGAAAGCCCCCGTACGTGTCACCGTGACCGGCGCTGCCGGCCAGATCGGTTATAGCCTCCTGTTCCGTATCGCTTCCGGCGAGATGCTCGGCAAGGATCAACCGGTCATCCTGCAGTTGCTCGACCTGCCCGATTTCCAGAAGAAGGTATCGGGCGTGATGATGGAACTCGATGATTGTGCCTTTCCCTTGCTGGCTGGCATGCTGCAGACGGATGACCCTGATGTTGCCTTTCGCGACACCGACATCGCCTTGCTGGTCGGCGCCAAGCCGCGCGGTCCGGGCGAGGAGCGCAAGGACCTGCTGGCCGGCAACGCGCGGATCTTCACCGTTCAAGGGGCTGCCATCGGCCGTCACGCGAAGCCGGACTGCAAGGTCCTGGTGGTCGGCAACCCCTGCAACACCAATGCGTACATCGCGATGAAGACGGCGCAGAAGCATGGTCGCGTCGATCCCGCCAACTTCACGGCCATGCTGCGTCTGGACCACAATCGGGCGCTCTCGCAACTTGCTGCACGGACCGGTCGTGCGGTCTCGTCGTTCCGCCGCATGACGGTCTGGGGCAACCACTCGCCGACCATGTACGCCGACTACCGCTTCGCTACCTCCGACGGTGATGCGGTCCAGGGTCTGGTCGACGACCATGCCTGGAACCGCGACGTGTTCCTGCCGACGGTGGGCAAGCGCGGTGCCGCGATCATCGACGCGCGTGGCCTGTCGTCGGCAGCATCCGCCGCGTCTGCGGCGATCGATCACGTGCGCGACTGGGTGCTGGGCAGCCAGGGTGAGTGGGTGACCATGGGCGTGCCGTCGGATGGCAGCTATGGCATCCCGGAAGGCGTGGTGTTCGGCTATCCCTGCACCACTGCCGGTGGCAGGTACTCGATCGTGCAGGGACTCGAGATGGACACCTTCAGCAAAGAACGCGTCGCCATCACGCTCAAGGAACTGGAAGAGGAGCGCGCGGCGGTCGTCGATCTGCTCTAGCCGCTCCGCCTCCAGCATCCGCTCACTCCACCACGACCATGGCCGGTCTCGATCGCGACACCCCGACGCCCGTCGAGGTCACACTGCACAAGGCCTCGCGTGTGCTCGAGGTGGCATTCGAGACCGGCGAGCGATTTCGCCTGTCGGCCGAACTGCTGCGCGTCTACTCGCCGTCGGCCGAGGTGCGCGGGCATGGCCCCGGACAGGAGACACTGCAGGTCGGCAAGCGCGAGGTCGCCATCACCGGCATCGAGGCGGTCGGCCACTACGCCATCCGGCCGACCTTCAGCGACGGCCACGATACGGGCATCTTCTCCTGGGATCTGCTCTACGAAATGGGCCGCCATGAGGACGACCTCTGGACCACTTATCTCGAGCGGCTCAATGCTGCCGGCGCCAGCCGTGACTGAGACGGCGCCGCCAGTGCGCGAATCGCTCACCTATCGCCTGCTTGCCGCTGTGCTGTGGCCGGGCCTCCTGCTCGCCTGCATCGCCGCGACCGCGTTCGGCATGCAGGCCGGACAAGGGCCTTTGGCGTTCGTCATCACCTACCTGTCTCTGGCGCTCTGTCTTCTCGCGCTGGAGCGCCTGATGCCTTGGGAGCCCGCATGGTTGCGCGATGACGGCCAGATGTGGCCTGACTTCCTGCACACCTTCATCACCAAGACCTTCGTCTACTGGTTCACGCTGGCGGTGACCAGTCTCGGTCTGGGTGAGGCGCTGCGCATCGGCGAAGGCATCTGGCCGGGGCATCTGCCCTTCGTCGCCCAGGTCTTGCTGGCGCTGGTCATCGGTGAGTTCGGCTTCTACTGGTCACACCGCCTCGGCCACGAGTTCAAGCCGATCTGGCGCTTTCACGCCGTGCACCATTCGGTGCGTCGCTTGTGGTTCTTCAACACTGGCCGTTTCCACGTCGGGGATACCCTGCGTGCCATGTTGTTCGGGCTGCCACCGCTGTTCATGATCGGCACCCCGCCTGAGGTGATGACCTGGATCAGCGTCATCACCGCCTTCTTCGGCTTGCTCACGCACTGCAACGTCGACATGCGTACGCGCTGGCTGCACCGCTGGTTCAACACACCGGCGATGCACCGTTGGCACCACAGCAAGCGTCTGTATGAGGGCGACAAGAACTACGGCGAGAACCTCCTGCTCTGGGACCGCCTTTTCGGCACCTGGTACGACGCCGGCTATCGGCCGTCTGCGGACATCGGCATCAAGGAGTACATGCCGCGTACTTATCTGGCGCAGTTGCTGGCGCCGTTCTGGTGGGACCGCCTGCAGGCGCGGGTCGCCAGCGGGGCCATCGAACGCGCGGACGGGCTCTGAGCTGGCCGCTTACTGTTCGCGTCAGCGCATCACCAGCAGACCCTTGAGATACTCGCCCTCCGGTACCGCCAGAGCGACCGGATGGTCGGGCCCCGGTTGCAGATGCTGCAGGATTACGGCATCGATGCCGGCATCGACAGCGGCCGCTGCGACGAAGCCGCGAAAGCGCTGGGCAGAGACTCCGCCGGAACAGGAATAGGTCATCAGCAATCCGCCCGGCGTGAGCAGTTGCAGGCCGAGCCGGTTGATGTCGCGATAGGCGCGGCCAGCGCGCTCGGCGTGCGCACTGGATGGCGCGAACTTGGGCGGGTCTAGGATGACCAGATCGAACGACTCGCCGGCTGTTCGCAGTTCGCGCAGTGTCTCGAAGACGTCCGCATGGCGCCAATGCGCGCGGCTCGCATCGAGATCGGCGTTGAGCCGCAGATTGGCCTCGGCCGCCGCCAGAGCCGGTGCCGAACTGTCCACAGAGAGCACCTCGCGCGCACCTCCCGCCAGCGCTTGCAGGCTGAAACCGCCCGTGTAGCAGAAACAGTTCAGGACCCGGAGACCGGCGGCGAGGTCACGCGTCAGTCGGCGGTTGTCGCGTTGGTCCAGATAGAAGCCGGTCTTGTGACCCTCCGCCAGATCCACCCTGAGTCGTATGCCATGCTCGGTGATCAGGGCCGAGACCGACGGCCTGCCATGCAGGACACCGACCCGCGGCTGCAGCCCCTCGAGCCGACGTGCGTCGCTGTCGCTGCGCTCGAACACGTGTTCCACTGAGGTGGCGCGGAGCAGTGCGCCGAGGATGGCCTCACGCCACTTTTCGACGCCGGCGCTGTTGAGTGCTACCACCAAGGTCTCGCCGTAACGGTCGACGATCAGTCCGGGCAGGCCATCGGCTTCCCCGTGTACCAGCCGGAGTCCCTCCTGCCCCGCCAGTGCCGCGCGTCGTTCGACGGCGGCGCGGATGCGGCGGCGAAAGAATGCATCATCGATGGTCTCATCCGCATCGAAGCTCCATAGCCTGGCGCGGATCTGCGAAGCAGGGCTCCACGCCGCGCGACCGAGCATGCGTCCCTCATGTGTCTCGACCTGCACCGTGTCGCCCGGTCGAGCGTGGCCGACCAGTGCCTCCACGGCGCTGGCGAAGACCCAGGGGTGGCGGCGCAACTGCGGCGAGGCCTTGCCGCGCGCCAGCACGAGTCGCGCACTCACTGCCGGTCCGGGCCCGCTGCTGGGGGTTGTTCGGCGGTGGCCTGGCCGGACCCGGCTGCTGCCGCGTCGCCCGGGCGCTCCGCCGCGATCCTTCGTCTGGCGCGCGGGTGGGCGGCATCGTAGGCCTGGGCCAGGTGTTGGAAGTCGAGATGCGCGTAGACCTGTGTCGTGGCGATGCTGGCATGACCGAGCAGTTCCTGCACCGCGCGCAGGTCCCCGGAAGACTGCAGCAGGTGGCTGGCAAAGGCATGGCGCAGCATGTGCGGGTGCACGTGCTGCTCGATTCCACGGGTCCGCGCCAGCATCTCGAGGCGCCGCTGCACGGTGCGCGGGCCGAGCCGTTTCCCGCGTCGACCGATGAACAGCGCTGGCTCGTCGCTGCGCGCATGCTGCGGCCGTACCGCTAGCCAGTCGCGGATGGCCGTCGCCGCTACCGAGCCTACCGGAACCTCGCGCGTCTTGGCCCCTTTGCCGAGCACGCGCACCAAACCGCACTCGAGGTCGAGGGCGGTGCTGTCGAGACCGATGGCCTCGGCCAGTCGCAGGCCGGAGGAGTAGACCAGTTCGAACAGGGCGCGGTCGCAGTGCTGGTCGAAGGTCTCCGCGTCAAAGCCGACCAGGTGTGCCGTCACATCCGGAGAGAGGGTCTGCGGCAGGCGTTTGGGGGCCTTTGGCGCGCGCAGCCCCAGGCAAGGGTCGGTGCGCATCAGCCCACGCGTCTGCAACCAGTGGAAGAGGCTCCGCCAGGCCGACAGACGCCGCGCCAGGCTGCGACCGCCAAGCCCAGCCGCATGCTGCCGCGCCAGAGCCCGACGCACCTGAGCCGTGGTCATCGCAGAAAGCATGCATCCGTCTGCGTCACGCAGCAGGGCGTCGATGTCGCGGCGGTAGGCCGCGGCAGTGTGTGGCGAGACACGCCGCTCGAACCGCAGGTGGGCGATGAACCCGGCGATCAGCGCGGAATCGCCAGCGTCGCCGGAAGCCCGGGCTTCAGCCATCCCCATCGAGCAGGACCTTGAGCAGGCTGCCGACACGCTCCAGATACTGCGTCCCGGCATCGGCCGGGAAGCGCGAGGGATCGCTGCTGCCGAGCAGCAGCAGGCGGTAGCCGGCATTGGTCTGCAATGGGATCCAGGCCAGTGAAGCGATGCTCTGGCCAGCGTGCTCGGAGAGGCGTGCCGCATCGTCCTCGGGCACCGGACCGCAGCCGGGTGCTTCACGCGCGTCCGGCAACTCGTCGTCGTTGTCCGCCGAAAGGTAGACCCAGGGGATCTCGAGGTCGACACGCAGACCGTCGAGCAGGGCCCCGACACGCGATGCAGAGGGTGCCTGCAGCACGCGCAGCACCAATCGGTGCATGCGGTCATTGCGATCGTCGTTGGCGCGCCCGGTGAGCACCCATTGCGTCAAGCGATCCTCGAGTTCCCGGCACCGCTCGCGCAGCGACAACAGTTGTCGCTCGTGGATCGAGATGGCGCGGCCGTTCTCCGGGTGGGGGATGTGCAGTTCGGCGAGCGAGCCGGCGTGCGCTTCGAGGAACTCGGGATGTTCGCGGAGATATCGCAGGACGTCTTCGGGTGTCATGGTTGCGCGTCTGGCTGCCTGACGCGAATGTACCACCCATCGCGTCCAGCTCCGGAGGGCGCTGTGCTATCAACCGGCCGGTCTTTGCGCTAAGGTCGCGGCCATGAAGAATCCGGCCCGCGCCCTTCGCTCACGGCGTCCGCACGATCAGCGCTTCGTCGACTGGTTCCGCTCGACCACGCCCTACATCAACGCCTTCGGTGGCAAGGTTTTCGTCATCGCCTTTGGCGGCGATGTCGTCGACAGCCCGACGTTCACCGGTCTGGTACACGACTTCAACCTGCTCGAGAGCCTTGGCGTGCGTCTGGTCATCGTTCACGGGGTGCGGCCGCACGTCGAGCGACGCATGGCCCGGGGCGAACTGGCCGACCGCTATGTCGGTGACCTGAGGGTCACCGATGCCGCCGCACTGGAGTGCGTCAAGGAAGCCGTCGGCGAGGTCCGCTGCGAGCTCGAGGCGGCGCTCTCCATGGGCCTGCCGAACACACCCATGGCTGGCGCCGACATCCGCGTGTCCGGGGGCAACTTCGTTACCGCGCAGCCGGTCGGCGTGGTCGATGGCGTCGATCTGCAATTCACCGGCCGTGTCCGCAAGGTCGATGCGCTGGCCATCAGCAACCGCTTACGGGACGAGGAGATCGTCCTGCTGTCCCCGCTCGGCTATTCCCCGACCGGTGAGATCTTCAACCTCACGGTCGAGGACGTGGCTGCATCCACCGCTGCAGCGATCGGTGCCGACAAGTTGATCTTTCTGATGGACGCGCCGGGAGTGGTCGATGCCGCTGGGCACCTGCGGCCGGAGCTTACGCTTGCCGAGGCCGAGACGCTGCTCGCCGACCTGCCGACCGGCGATGCAAGGATCTACCTGCCGCACGCCGTGCGCGCCTGCCGGGCCGGCGTGGCACGTGCACACCTCATCCATGCCGCCACCGATGGTGCCCTGCTGACCGAGGTCTTCACCCATGACGGCATCGGCACCATGCTCACGGCGAGCGGACTGGATGAGTTGCGCGAGGCGACCATCGACGATGTCGGCGGCATCCTGCAGCTGATCGAGCCCCTGGAGGAGCAGGGGGTGTTGGTCAAGCGCTCGCGCGAACGGCTGGAGCAGGAGATCGACCGCTTCTTCGTGCTCGAGCACGACGGTCTGCTCGTGGCCTGCGGTGCCCTCTATCCCTTCGACGGTGACGCGGCCGAACTCGCTTGTCTGGCGGTGGCGCCGGCGTATCGCGACGCCGGTCTCGGGGATCGCATGCTGCGGCATGCATTGACCCGGGCGCGTTCGCTCCGACTCAAGCGCGTGTTCGTGCTCACCACGCAAGCGACCCACTGGTTCCTGGAGCGGGGTTTCTTCGAGGGCGAGGTGGAGGCGCTGCCAGAGTCGCGCAAGCGCATGTACAACTGGCAACGTCGTTCCAAGATACTGATCCGAAGCAATCTCTGAGGCCTCATCGTCGGTCGCGGCGAGCCTCCGACGTCGGTGCCCGGGTATCCCGCAAGCCCATGACCCGGCGCCGGTCTCAGGTCAGCGGGAGCCCTCTGCTGCCAATCGTGCGGCGGCCCGGAGGTGTGGCAGGGCAGCGGCGTTGTCGCCCAGACCCTCCAACAGATCTGCCAGCCCCAGGTGAGCCCGAACCGAGGCCTCGACGGCGACTGCCGCCTCCAGATAGTTGCGTGCCTTGCCCCACAGTCCGCGGCGTCGGCACAACTCGCCGAGCGCGTGCAGCAGAGCCCCGTCGGAGGGGTGCGCAGCAAGCCACGATTCGCCCCGCTGGAGGGCCTTCGCCCCCTCGGTCTCTCCGGCGATCTCGAGGTGCAGGGCGGCGGCGTCACTCGACCACTGCACCTCGAGTGCTGCATCGAGACAGGCCAATGCCGCATCGCGCTGACCGACCCGGACCAGTGCCCTTGCTGCTGCCATCGCCACCGTCGGACGGGTGCGAAGATCGGCCGTCGTGTCGCGCCAGAGAGTACCCAGGGTGTCGGCATCGTCGCCCACCTCGCCGAGCGCGCCGATGGTCGCGGTCTCGCGGTACTGGGTGAGGTTCGCCGGATCGAGCGCACCTTGTCGGGCTGCCTGCTCGGCGAGCCGAAGGACCTCGCGCCAGTGGCCGGCGTTGAGCTGTGCCTGCATCTCCAGGCGCAGCGCCCCCGAATGGCCTGGTGCACGTCTGCGCAGATGCTGCAGCAGGGGGAGCGCTTCCGCCGCGCGCTTGCGCTGGATGAGGATCTCGGCGCGCGCCAGTTCGACCATCCAGCGTTCGTCGTCGGCGGCGCCGGCAGGCCGGTCGAGGTAGGCTTCGGCGCGGCCGTACTGTCGCTGCGCCTGCGCCGCGCGCGCCGCGACGATCTGCGCCAGGGCTCCGGTCGCGGCCGAGTCGATGGCGCGGGCAGCATGGCGCTCGGCACGGCTCCAGCGGTTCTCGAAGTAGGCGCGCAGTGCGGTGTCCAGTTCACCACGCGCACGCCGCTCGGCCACCGCCTGGCGATGCGCACTGACGCGTCTGGGCAGGCTCAGCGCTGCGCGCAGTAGTCGCACCAGGGTGCCGAAAGCGATGCCGAACAGCAGCAGGAGCAGCAGGAAGAGCGAGAACGCCAGTTCCACCCGCAGCGAGGGGAAGACGAACTGGACGATGCCCTGCTGGGCCTGTGCCAGCGTGACCAAGCCTACGGCGACACCGAACAGCGTGACCACCCACAGCAGCGCGCGCATCGTCAACCCTGCCGCTCGAGGGCCTGACGCGCGCGGCGCACCGCCTCGAGGCTGTTGCCGATGCGTGGCGCCTCGATCGCCACTGTGCCAGGCCGCAGTTGGCCGATCTGCTGCAAGGCGCGAATCACGGCCGGGTCACGTTCGTTGAAGTACCGTTGGACCCATTCCGCACTCACACCCAACTCTCGCGAGACCTGGGCCTCGTCACCACGGATCATGCCGAAGCGCGCTGCGGTCAAGCGCAGGCGGACATTCTCCCGTAGCAGGATGCCGCCTTCCGGAGAGATGGCTGCCAGATCACGGTTGCCGCTGTACTGGATGCCGATCAGGCTGCGAAGGTCGGCCCACAAGGCCGCGAGGCCGGCGGCCGGAGCCGCTGTTGCTGAGCCCGTCTCAGCCTGCAGCCGGAACTGGTGACGCAGCGGCCACTCCTCCACGCCAGCGATGAGTGCATCGACGCGAGCGACGCTCCCGACCACATCACGCTGCGGGCGGTTGCGCAGGGTATCGATGTCGGCCGCCAAGGCCCGGCGCAGGGGGATCATCACCGGACGTTGCTGGCGTTGCAGGATCTGGTCGGCTGCCTGCAGGGCATTCAGCGCCCCGTGCAGGTTGCCGGCCAACTGCAGTTGTTGGTCGGCGGTGAACAGCATCTGCTCGATCTCGCCGAGCACCCACTCGTCGCGCGTGCGGGCGAGGTTGCGGTAGAGCAGTTCCATCGCCGCCTGCTGGTTCTGCCACTCGCCGAGTCTCTGCTCGAGCCCCTCGATGCGACTGTCGAGTGCGCGCGAGACGCTGTCGGCGCGATCGGCCAGTTGTCGGGCCTCGGCGTTGATGCGGTCGCCGCGGGCCAGATACTCGGTCATCTGCTGGCGCAGTCGGGCCTGGCTACTCGCGCCATCGATGGCAAGCCAGACCACGCCGGCCAACGCCGCGCAGGCGACCAACAGCGCAAGGGTGGGGGTGAAGGCGGGCGCAGTGGGCCGCGGCGGCGCCGTGGCGCGCGTGGTCGGGTCCTGGTCCCCAGGGGCGACGGGTTCAGTCATGGTCGGCACCATCAAACCACGCCTGCAGAGCCACCATCAAGCCGGCATCACCGGCCCCGGTGAGCACGGTCCGCCAACCGGCCACGCGCGCCAGTTGCGCGATGCGCGGATGTGGCGCGAACAGTGGTGCGTCACGGGCGGCGTGGCCCGGCCATGCCGCTTCGAGGTTGGCCAGCGCCTCGCTGCTGGTCACTGTCCAGGCATCGGGCGGGTCGCGCAGCAGCTCGGCGAGGCGCTCTCCCAGTTTCTGCGGTGCGCGCCGCCGGTAGCAGAGCCACTCATCGACCCGCGCTCCGCGGCGGGTCAGTGCAGGACCCAGCAGATCGCGTCCGCCTTCGCCGCGCAGGATCAGCAGGCGTCGACCGGCCACATCCTGCAGCGCTGGATCCGCGAGCAGGGCTTGGCTGTCGCCATCACCCTCGGGTGCGATCACCTCGCGGGCTCCGGCATCGCGCCAGGCACGCGCAGTGCCCGTACCGACACCGGCTACCGGACACCGCGGGGGCCACTCCCAAGGCCACCAGTTGCGGCCGAAGTGCACCGCGCTCGGGCTGACGGCGATCACCAGGTCCACGGCAGAGTGTTTCGGAAGACTCTCCTGGGGCGGCGACGGGATCGCTGCCAGCTGCAGCAGTGGCAGTTCAAGCGGCTGCATCCCGACGCTGGCAAGTGCTGCAAGCAGGCCACCGCTCTGCCCGACAGGACGTGTGACGACGATGCGTGGTCTGGGGGGCTTGGCCACGGTCGCTGGCTGACCGGGTCTGCTCAGTTGGCTGGCCTGCTCAGGTGATCAGCGAGTAATGCCATCACCTCGCCGGCTCCGCGCCCGCGCAACTGCTCGGCCAGGTCGAGGCCGATCGCCTCGGCCTCGGTCGCCAGTCCCTCGCTCTCACCACGGATCATGCGGCTGCCGTCGGGCATCGCCACGAAACCGGTGAGGCGCAGTCGCTCGCCATCGAGCACAGCGTGAGCACCCAGCGGCACGTTGCAACTGCCACCCAGCGCCCGACTCATGGCACGTTCGGCGGTGACCCGCTGGCGCGTCGGTTCGTGATCAAGGACACGCAGCAATCCAGCGACGTCCTTGCGGTCGGCGCGGGCCTCGAACCCCAATGCGCCCTGACCGACCGCCGGCAGGCTCAAGGATGGCTCGATGGTTTCGCGGATGCGGTCGGCCAGACCAAGCCGGATGAGCCCGGCGGCAGCCAGCAGGATGCCGTCGAACTCCCCGGCATCGAGCTTGCGCAGACGCGTTCCGACGTTCCCGCGCAGTGTCTCGACCTGCAGGTCGGGTCGGCGAGCTCGCAGCTGACAGGCTCGCCTCAGACTCGCCGTACCGACGCGAGCGCCTCTCGGCAATTCGTCGAGGCACGCATGACGGTTCGAGACAAAGGCGTCGCGCGGGTCCTCGCGCTCGCCGATGGCGACCAGCGCAAAACCCTCCTCGAGTTCCATCGGGACGTCTTTCAGCGAATGCACGGCAAGGTCGGCCCGGCCTTCCAGCAGGGCCACCTCAAGTTCCTTGATGAACAGCCCTTTGCCACCCGCCTGGTACAGCGGCGTCTCGAGAATCTGGTCGCCACGCGTCGTCATCTTGGCGAGGTCGACACGGGTTTGCCGGTATACTTGTCGCAGCCGGCTCTGGACGTGTTCGGCCTGCCAAAGTGCAAGCGGACTCTCGCGTGTCGCGATGACGAGGCGATCCGGAGCGGTGCGATGAGCGATGGGTTCGCCGTTGTCGTGATGGGACATGACCCGTCTGTTCGGCGCCGGGGGTGCCTTGGTGGACTCGCTGCGCAGTCTAGCACGCGGCGGGACCGCGGCCCCGGGGGCGTCGATCTGCTCGCATCGTGACCCGAAGCACAGCATCCGGAGTAAGCCAATGAGTCGTAGCACTGAACTGCAGTCGCGTCTGCGCGACGATATCCGCTACTTGGGGCGCCTGCTCGGCGAGACCCTGCGCACCCTCGAGGGCGACGCCATCTTCGAGTTGATCGAGCAGATCCGCAGCCTGTCGATCCGCTTCCATCGTGACGGCGACCAGTCGAGCGAGACCAAGCTGCAGAAACTGCTGGCCGGCATCGATACCGCCGGCACGGTACGCGTGGCGCGTGCCTTCAGCTTCTTCTATCAGCTGGCCAACATCGCCGAGGACGTGCACCTCAACCGGCGTTACCGGCAGATGCGCAAGTCCAAGGCCGCGCGCGAGGATGGCGACTTCGAACTTGCGCTCGAGCGCATCCGTGAGGCCGGTATCGAGGCACGGAAAGTCATCGATACGCTCAACAGCATGCTGACCGCCCCGGTGCTCACCGCCCATCCCACGGAAGTGCAGCGCAAGAGCATCCTCGACAACCTGCGCGAGATCCATAACCGGATGGACGCCCGCGACATGGTCGACATGACCCCTGACGAGGCGCAGGAGGCCGACGATGCCATCCGCCATACGCTGCAGGTGTTATGGCGTACACGCATGCTGCGCGTGGAGAAGCTGCAGGTGCAGGACGAGATCGAGAACGGCCTCTCGTTCTACCGCTACACCCTGCTGCGCGAACTGCCGCGCGTCTACAGCCGTATCGAGGACGCCATCGCGCGTGTCAGTCCTGAGCACGCTGACTTCGGCCTCGGCAACTTCGTGATGATGGGCAGCTGGATCGGCGGGGATCGTGACGGCAATCCCTTCGTCACTGCTCAGGTCACGCGCCACGCCATGCGTCGGCATGCGGTGGTGGCTTTCGAGTTCTACCTCGGAGAGGTTCTGCGGCTGACGCGCGAGTTGGCACAATCGAGGCTGCTGATGCCGATGACGCCGGAGCTGGTGGCGATGAGCGAGGCCTCGCCCGAGGATTCGCCGCACCGTGCCGACGAGCCGTATCGTCGTGCCTTGGTCGCCGTCTACTGCCGGCTCTATGCCACTGCCCAGGTCCTGCAACTGGAGATGTATGCACAGCCGCCACTGGCCGACGGCAAGCCCTACGCCAATGCCGCGGAGTTCGTCCACGAACTCGACGTCATCGATACCGCCTTGCGATCCCAGGGCTCGGTCTGGGCAGCCCGCGGTCGCTTGCGCGAGCTCCGTCGCGCCGCGCGCGTGTTCGGCTTCCATCTGGCGCCGCTCGATTCTCGGCAGCACAGCCGCCTGCACGAGAACTCGGTGGCCGAACTGTTGGCCCGCTCGCTGGTGCATGCCGACTACAGCGGCCTCGACGAGGAGGCGAGGATCGCGCTGCTGGTGCAGGAGATCAATGACCCACGCCCCCTGAAGTCGCCCTTCATCCCGTACAGCGAGACGGTGGCCGGTGAACTCGAGGTGTTCAGTGAGATCGCTGCCATCCACCGCGATTTCGGCCGTCAGGCGATGCCGAACTACATCATCTCCAACTGCGCCGGCATCTCGGACATCCTCGAGGCGGCTCTGCTGCTCAAGGAGCACGGCTTGCTGGAACCCGGCGCGAGCCCACAGTTGCACATGAACATCATCCCGCTGTTCGAGACCATCGGCGACCTGCGCGCCTGCGGCCCGATCATGGACCGACTGTTCTCGATCCCGCAGTACCGCGCGCTGCTGCAGTCGCGCGACATGATCCAGGAGGTGATGCTCGGCTACTCCGACAGCAACAAGGACGGTGGCATCTTCACCTCCAACTGGGAGTTGTATCTGGCCGAGCGCAACCTGACCAAGGTCGCGTCGCGCCACGGTGTCCGCTTGCGCCTGTTCCATGGTCGCGGCGGTACGGTGAGTCGTGGTGGCGGCCCGAGCTATGAGGCCATCCTTGCCCAGCCGCCGGGATCGGTGAACGGCCAGATCCGCCTCACCGAGCAGGGTGAGGTCATCGCCTCCAAGTACACGGATGCGAAGATCGGCCATCGCAACCTCGAGACCCTGGTCTCGGCAACCCTTGAATCGACGCTGCTGCGAGCCTTCGGCGAGGACGGTGCGAGCACGGCCGACCGCGAGGTGTTGGCGAGACTCTCGGAGTCGGCGTTCCGCGCCTTCCGCAATCTGGTCTACGAGACCGAAGGCTTTCTCCCCTTCTTCTGGGAGGGCACCCCGATCAACGAGATCCGCCAGTTGCAGGTCGGGAGCCGACCCGCCTCGCGCACCCAGTCGAACCGCATCGAGGACCTTCGTGCCATCCCTTGGGTCTTCAGCTGGAGCCAGAGCCGTATCGTCTTGCCGGGCTGGTATGGGCTGGGTGCGGCGATCGATGCCTTCCTCGAGCAGGAGGGCGCGTCCGGTATCAAGCGCCTGCGGCAGGTCTACGCCCATTGGCCGTTCCTGCGTGCGGTCATCTCCAACATCGAGCAGGTGCTGCTCAAGTCTGATCTTTCGATCGGCCAACGCTACGCTGACCTGGTATCCGACCGCGAGGCTGCGGAGCGCATCTTCGCCCGCATCCGGCAGGCATTTGAACGCACCACCGAGCATGTCCTCGCCATCACCGAGCAGAAGGCGCTCCTGTCGGCAGACCCCGCACTTGGCGACAACCTGCGCGCCCGCATGGTGTACGTCGCGCCCCTCAATCACCTGCAGGTCGACCTCTTGGCCCGCTTCCGCAAGGGCGATCCGGAGCCACGTCTGCGCAATTCCATCCTCATGACCATCAACGGGGTTGCTGCAGGAATGCGCAACAGCGGATAAACTCAGGCATTGTCATGCCGTTATTGATTGCTTGAATCCCTCGTACCCTGGAGCGACTGTGTCACCGATGAAGCGATCCGTCCGATCCGCCGCTGCGTTGCTGCTCGCCGTGACGCTCGCCGGATGCGCCAGCGTTCCGCAGCAGACGGCTCACCCGAGAGACCCGATCGAAGGGTTCAACCGCGGTGTCTACGCCTTCAACAAGGGCCTCGACGAGGTGGTGCTGAAGCCTGTCGCCAAGGGCTACAACTTCCTGCCGGCTGTGGTTCGCAAGAGCGTCGGCAATTTCTTCTCCAACCTCGGCGACGTGATGATCGGCGTCAACAACCTGCTGCAGGGCAAGGGCGCAGCCGGTGTCAGTGACCTCATGCGCTTCGCCTTAAACAGCACCTTCGGCATGCTCGGTTTCGTCGACGTGGCGACCTCGGCCGGTCTCGAGAAGCACAACGAGGATCTGGGTCAGACCTTCGGCAAGTGGGGTGTCGGCAGTGGCGCTTATGTGGTCCTGCCATTCTTCGGACCGAGCACGGCGCGTGACGTCTTCGGTCTGGCCGGGGACCTCTATGTCGATCCGATCCGGCTGGTCCGTCCGGAGAGTGCGCGCTGGCAGGTTGGCGGCGGCCGGGTGGTGAGCCGCCGCTCCGAGTTCTTGGACGTGCAGGACATCGTCGATGCCGCCGGCAAGGACGAGTATGCGGTGGTGCGTGAGTTCTACCTCAACCGGCGTGACTCGCTGGTCAACGACTCGGGTGTGTCTACTTCGCTGGAGGAGTGAGCGGCGCGCCCTTCGGGTCGCGCAGGATCGCCACCACGCGCCGGTTGCGTGCTCGACCCTCTGGGTTGTCATTGTCGGCGACCGGCCGGTTGGAGCCGAACCCCTCCGCTACCATTCGATCACCTGGCACGCCCTGTTCTTCGAACAGGCGCGCCACCGCGGCGGCGCGTGCCGCGGAGAGTTCCCAGTTGGAGGCGTAGGTTCGCGTGCTGATCGGCGTCGTGTCGGTGTGTCCCTCGAGGGTCACCGCGTAATCGGTCGCAGCCACCAGTCGAGCCGCTGCGGCAAGCGAGACTTTGGCGTTGCTGGTGGGTGTGGCCACTCCGGGGTCGAACAAGGCATTGTCGAGAAAGTCGATGACGATCCCGTCCGGCGTCTCCTCGATGCGGACGCTGCCGGCGTCGGTCATCGTGCGGAGGGCATCGCGCAGACCCTGAAGCGTCCGTCTGCGCATCTCGATGCGCCGTACCGAATCCGGGTCGAGAGCGGTCGGTCCCGGCTGGTTGCCTACCACGCGGCCGGTTGCCGGCAGCAGCCCACCGCCGGAGCGACCGAAGGCCTCCCCGAGCGACTCCGAGAGCGCCTTGTACTTTCCCTCGTTGACCTGTGAGTAGGCGTAGAGCACCACAAAAAGGGCGAACAACAAGGTGATGAGATCGGCATAGGAGATCAGCCAGCGGTCTGGTCGGTCGGGGTCCTCGTCGTCTCGATGGTCCTTCACGCTGCCTCCGCCGGGGCGAGGTGCCCACGCATCCGTCGTTCCACCAGTCTCGGGTGTACGCCTTCCGCTACCGCACCGAACCCCTCGAGGAGCATGCGTCGCAAGCGGACCTCGTCGAGGATGCGGGCACGGATGCGGCCAGCCAAAGGCAGGAAGAGGAGATTGGCGAAACTCACGCCGTACAGCGTCGAGACGAAGGCGACCGCGATGCCGCTGCCGAGTGCGCCCGGCTGAGTCAGGTTCTGCATCACCTGGATCAGACCCATCACTGCGCCGATGATGCCCATGGTCGGTGCATATGCCCCGAGCGACTCCCAGATGCGGCAGGCTTGCCGTTCGCTTGCCTCGAAGGTCTCGAGATCGATCGTCAGTGTCCTGCGCAGTTCGTCGGGTCCTGCGCCATCCGCAAGCATCTCCAGCGCGCGTTGCAGGAACGGGTCGGGTGCGCTGCGTGCTGCGGGTTCGAGAGCGAGGAAGCCGCTGCTGCGTGAAAGACGGCTGTGTTCGACCATGCTCTGGATCGACGTTTCGGGGTCAGGTTCGGTGTCGTCGGCGAGGCAGCGGGCTTGGGCCAGACCGCGTCTCAGCACCGCGCGCGGAGTCTGCAGGAGCAGCGCGCTGAAACTGCCGCCGAGCACGATGAGCAGCGCTGTGGCGTGCAGCAATGCACCGAGTTCCCCGCCGTCGAGCAGATGACCGCCGACGATGGCGAGTACGCCGAGGGCAAGGGCGGCCAGGCTGGTGTTCATGCCGCCCCGCATCGACCCTGCCGCTTCTGCCGGGGATTCATCCGCGCGCTCCGCCCCGCCGCCCATGCAGCCACTGACGGAAGTTGCCGTGGTGGCGGGCCAACATCACCGCACTCATCGCTGTGACCACAGCCGACGGGATACCGACCCCGAGTGTCTGCCAGGCCAGCAGCGGCGCTGCGACGCCAGCTGCCAGAGCACCCAGTGCCGAGACCCGGCGGACCGCGAAGGTGACCAACCAGACTGCGCAGACCATCGCGCCCAGCAGCGGCTGCAGCGCCCAGAGCACACCAGCGGCGGTGGCCACACCCTTGCCACCGCGGAAGCCGAGAAAGACGCTGAACAGATGGCCGCAGAAGGCGGCCGCACCGCACAGCGCAAGTGCATCGTCGTCGAAGCCGAAGAGTCTTCCGGCGATGACGGGTAGTGCACCCTTGCCAGCGTCCCCCAGCAGGGTCAGCACCGCTGCCTTGCGCGACCCGGTGCGCATCACGTTGGTCGCGCCCGGGTTGCCGGAGCCAAAGCTGCGCGGGTCGGCGAGACCCATCGCGCGGCTCACCACCACGGCGAACGGGATCGAGCCGACGAGGTAGGCCAGCAGCAAGGCTAGGGGAAGAGCGAATGGCGGCATCGGACGGAGTCCACTACAATCGGCGGCCGACTTTGGGGCATTGCGCGATTCTGGCAGATGGACGTCATCTTCATTGAGGAATTCCGCATCGATACGCTGGTCGGCGTCTACGAATGGGAGCGCAAGGTCCCGCAGACCATACAGTTCGACATCCGTATCGGCATCCCCGGCACCGACGCCGCGCACAGCGACGAACTCGGTGACACCATCGACTACGGGGAGGTGGTGGCGCGGATCCGGGACAGCCTCGCAGTCAACCACTTCCTCCTGCTTGAGCGTCTCGCCGAGCACGTCGCCGAGATCGTCCTCGGCGAGTTCGGCGCCCCGTGGGTCGGGGTCAGCGTGGCGAAACTCAATCTGATCCGCGGTGTGGCGCGTCTCGGCGTGCGCATCGAGCGCTCGGCAGTCCGTGCCACCTGAAGCCCCTTCGACCTCGGCTCAACCGCGCGGGTGGTGCTGCCGGTGCAGTCTCTGCAGACGTTCGCGCGCGACGTGGGTGTAGATCTGCGTGGTCGAGATGTCGGCGTGGCCGAGCAGCAGTTGCACCACCCGCAGGTCGGCGCCATGGTTGAGCAGGTGGGTGGCAAAGGCATGGCGCAGCACGTGCGGCGAGACCGTACCGCCGATGCCCGCGCACAGTGCATGGCGTTTCAGCCGCAGCCAGAATGCCTGGCGACTCATCGCGTCGCCACGGCGGGTGACGAACAGGGCTGGGGTCTGTCGTCCACCCAGCAGTTCGAAGCGTGCGCCGCGAAGATAGCGGACCACCCAGTCCAGCGCTTCCTCCCCGATCGGTACCAGACGTTCCTTGGATCCCTTGCCCATCACCCGCAGTACGCCCATGTCGAGGCTGATGGCTGCCACCGGCAGACCGACGAGTTCGGACACCCGCAGGCCGGTGGCGTAGAGCAACTCGAGCATGACCCGGTCGCGGAAGCCTTCGGCGGTGTCCGTGTCGGGTGCAGCGAGCAGCGCCTCCACCTGCGCCTCACCCAGAGTCTTGGGCAGGCTGCGTGGCAGACGCGGGCTGACGACCAGCGCAGTAGGGTCCTCGTTGCGTTCCCCATCGCGCAGCAGGCGCCGGTAGTAGCGGCGCAGGCTGCTCACCGCGCGCGCTGCCGAGCGAGCCTTCAGGCCTGCGACACCGAACAGGTCCGCGAGGTAGGCCTCGATCTCCTCATGGCCCGCCGCGGCCAGGGTCTGGCCACGGTGAGCCAGCCACCGTGCGAAGCGCGTCAGGTCGGCGCGGTAGCTGGCGAGTGTGCGGGGTGACAGGCCATCCTCGAGCCAGAGCGCGTCACAGAAGCGGTCCAGAGCCGCCTGCTCGGCGGCAGGGATGGTTGTTGCGGAGGGATGCTGCCCGGCTGTGCCCATGCGCCGATTATCGGACCGTCGGTGGCAAAAGGAACGCCCGGCGGGAGGCCGGGCGTCCGGATGCGGCGCGGTCCGGGGCGAGCCCCGTGAACTCAGCCGCCGCTCGTCTCGGCCTTGGCCGAGAAGGACAACTTCTCCTTGATGCGGGCAGCCTTGCCGGTCAGACCACGCAGGTAGTACAGCTTGGCGCGGCGGACATCGCCGCGGCGTTTCACCTCGACGCTCGCAACCAGGGGCGAGTGCGTCTGGAAGGTGCGCTCGACGCCTTCACCCGCCGAGATCTTGCGCACCGTGAAGGCGGAATTGAGGCCGCGGTTGCGTTTGGCGATGACCACGCCTTCGAAGGCCTGCAGCCGCTCGCGGTTGCCTTCCTTCACCTTGACCTGGACGATCACGGTGTCGCCCGGGAAGAATCTCGGCAGGGTCTTGCCGAGGCGGGTGATCTCTTCCTGTTCGAGTTGCTCGATGAGGTTCATGTCTTCTCCTTCCCGGCAGCGCCGGTTCCGTTTTTCTCTTCTGAGGCCTGTTCCTGCAGCGCCGGTCCCGGTCCAGATCCTTCACCCCGGAGTCCGGCGAGCAGCCGAGCCTCTTCCTCAGTCAGTCGCCGATCCTGCAGCAGGTCCGGGCGGCGCGCAAGCGTGCGAGCCAGGCTCTGCGTGAGGCGCCAACGACGGATCGCCTCATGGTGCCCCGACATCAGCACCCCGGGCACTGCCACTCCGTGACGGTCAAGCTCCGGCCGGGTGTATTGCGGGCAATCGAGCAAGCCGTTGGCGAAAGACTCCTCGACCACCGACAGCGCATCATTGACCGCACCCGGAAGGTGCCGCACCACCGCATCGATCAGCACCATCGCCGGCAACTCACCGCCGCTCAGCACGTAGTCGCCGATCGACAACTCCTCATCCACCTCGCGGTCGATCAAGCGCTGGTCGATGCCTTCATAGCGCCCCGCCAGGACGATCCATCCCCGGCGCTGCGACATGTCCTTCACCCGCTGATGATCCATCACGCGTCCCTGAGGACTCATGTAGACCACCTGCGGGGCGGTGATTCCTGCATCGCGCTGCGCTTCACGTGCCGCCGCGATCGCCTTCTCGAGCGGTTCACCCAGCATCACCATGCCAGGCCCGCCGCCGTAGGGACGGTCATCGACCGTGCGGTGCCTGTCGGACGTGAAATCGCGGGGATTCCAGGTCTTCAGCTCCGCCAGGCCGCGTTCGAAGGCGCGTCCGGTGATCCCGCCGGCAGCAACCGCCGACACCATCTCCGGGAACAGCGTGATCACATCGAACCTCACGCCGACCCCCATGCTCATCACGCCCGCAGACATCGCGGGCCAACGCCGCTTCGCCCTTGAACCTGCCCGCGCCTAATAGTCCTCGCCCCAGTCGACGCGCAGCACGCGGCCGGCCAGATCGACGGACTCCACCACCTGCCCGACATACGGGATGAGGCGTTCCCGCCGCTCCGTACCACTGCCCGCTACCACCACCATCACGTCGTTCGCCCCGGTCTCAAGCAGGCTCACCACGTGACCCAGATCGATCCCCTCACGGTTCACCACCTTGCAGCCGACCAGATCCACCCAGTACACCTCCCCCGAGTCGGTCGGGGGCAGGTCTCCGCGCCGTACCGCAATCTCGGAGCCCTGCAGCGCACGTGCCGCCTCGGGCGTCTCGACGCCTTCAAAGCGGGCTACCAGTCCGTCGCCGTGGGTGCCCGCCTCCACCACCCGACGCGTCTCCCAGTGTCCGGGGTGACCGACCAGCCACGCGCCGAACGCAAGCAGCCCGTCGGTCGATGCGGTGAACACCTGCACCCGAGCGAAGCCTCGCACCCCGTACGGGCCGGCGATGCGGCCCATGACCACCGGTTCCTCAGGCGGCAGCGGCACCAGTCTTGAGCAGACGCTGGACGGTCGGCGAGACCTGGGCACCCTTGGCGACCCACGAGCTGACCTTCTCGGCGTCGATCCGCACCGGCTGCTCCGAACCGCTGGCCACCGGGTTGTAGAAGCCGAGGCGTTCGATGAAGCGACCGTCACGGCGGTTGCGCGAGTCGGTGACCACCACATTGTAGAAGGGGCGCTGCTTCGCGCCACCGCGTGCCAGACGGATCACAACCATGTCGAGTATCACCAATAGCAAGAAAAGCCCGCCATGCTACTCGACCCGCCCGGTTTCGCCAAGGGCCGTGCAGAGCGGGCGCGATGCGCGGCCTGCATCGCTTCCGGTGCGAGGGGCCTGCAGCCTTTGCAGGAGCAGGCTGGCGTCGGCGGGACCCCTCTGTCAGGCGAGCAAGGCCCGCACCGCATCCAGGTCAGCCCGCTCGGCACGATGTCCGTTCTGGCGTGGCCGGTCGTTGCGGTCACGTGGCTCCAGCACCTCCAGATTGACCACTGTGTCATCGACGAACACCGACAGCACCGGCACCCGCCGCAGTTCGCCGCGCAGATTCCGCTTGCGCTCACCGCTCTCGAACGGGATGCCGCGGTTGAGCAGATCGATCTCGACGTCCTTGTCCGAATCGGCGAACAGCAACAGGTTGATGTCAGACTGCGGCCCGGCGGTGCCGCTCAGCACCGACCCCGTGAGTTGTGGCCGGTAGCGCGACAGTCGCTCCATCACTTCGGCAGCGATCTCGCGCAATGTCCGCAGCAAGTCGGGGTGAGTATCGGTCTGGAAGACCTCGCGATAGGCACGCACCGCGGCATCGATCTCGTCGTTGTTGGGCATCTGCTGACGCTCGGAGACACCGAGTTGGCGGGCGGCTTTGCGTTTCGCGACCGCGTAGTCGAGCAGTCCGTCCTCGGCGATGAGGCGCGCAGCGGCCTGCGCGATGGCTCCACGCAGCAGGCGGGGGGGCGTGTCTCGACTCATGTTTGGGTGCTCCTGCACTCCCGGGCATTCAGCAGTCAGTGGAGAGTCGCGTTCTCCTGCGGTTCCGCAACCGGCGCGGCGGCACCCGTCAGGCTCTCCTGATAGAAGTATTCGACCAGCCCCTGACTGGCGACCTGTCCGGTCACCGGGTTGATGAACGCTTCGGCGATGCCCTCGGGCTGTGCCATCTGGGTCTCGGCGACGCTCTGCAGGGCGGTCTTCATGTACTCCATCCAGATCGGCAGCGCCGCCACGCCGCCGGTCTCCTTGGCGCCCAGGCTCTTGGGCTGGTCATAGCCGATCCAGCTCACCGCCACCAGGCGCGGCGTGTAGCCGGCGAACCAGGCATCGACGTTGTCGTTGGTAGTCCCTGTCTTGCCAGCGACGTCGCTGCGGCCAAGGCTTTGCGCGCGGGTGGCGGTGCCGGAGCGGACCACCTCCTTGAGCAGGCTCGTCATCAGCCAGGCATTGCGTGGCTCGATGACCTGCTCGGCGCCGCCACCGACCTGCACCGGCTTGGCACGCGCCAGCAGGCGTCCGCGGCTGTCGATGACCTTCCTCACCAGGTACGGCCGCACCCGGTAGCCGCCGTTGGCCAGGACCGCGTAGGCCTCCACCATCTGCATCGGAGTCACCGAGCCCGAGCCCAGTGCGAGGCTGAGATAGGGCGGGTTGCGTTGCGTGTCGAAGCCGAAGCGGGCGATCCACTGCTGCGCATAGAGCGGCGTGATCGCCTGCAGCACGCGGATCGCTACCATGTTCTTGGACTTGGCGAGCGCCACGCGCAGTCGCAGGGGTCCGTCGAACTTGCCGTCGTAGTTCTGCGGACTCCAGGCATCGCTGCCGGTGGCGCTGGAATCGAAATACAGCGGCGCGTCCTCGACGATGGTCGCGGGCGTGTAGCCTTTCTCCAGGGCCGCCGAGTAGATGAACGGTTTGAACGACGAGCCCGGTTGCCGCCAGGCCTGCGTGACGTGATTGAACTGGTTGCGGGTGGCATCGAAGCCGCCCGCCAGGGCGCGGATGGCGCCGTCGTAGGGGTCGAGTGCGACCAACGCAGCCTCGGCTTCCGGCAGTTGGGCCAGTGTCCAGCCACTCTTGGTGCCCTCGGCTGGCCTGAGCCAGACCTCCGCGCCACGTGCCAGCCTCTGACCGCCTGCCGGCCGCTCGCCAAGCCAGCCCTTTGCCATGGTGATGGCCTCTGCGTCGAGCGTCACCGTCTCGCCGAGCCGTGTCCTGACCCGTACCTCGCGTGGGCTCGCACTCAGGGTGATGGCCGGCTGCATCCCGCCCACCGGCAGTTCATCCTGCAGCGCCTCGTCGGCGGCCTTCTCGGCCAGTTCTGGCGGTTCGGGCAGACGCACGGTACGCGTCGGTCCACGGTAGCCGCGTCGCGCGTCGTACTCCAGCAGGCCCTTGCGCAGTGCCGCCTGGGCGGCCGCCTGGTGCGCAGAGAGGATGGTGGTGTGGACGGTGATACCGCTGTTGTAGGCCGCCTCCCCATAGCGCTCGAACATCTCCCGGCGCACCATCTCGGCGACGTGGTCGGCAGATTCACCAGCTGCGAGACGCGCCGCGCGCACATTGATGGCTTGCGCCCGGGCTTCCGCAAACTGCTCATCGCTGATGTGTCCCAACGCGCGCATGCGCTCGAGCACATAGTTCATGCGCGCCCGCGCGCGCCTCGGGTTGGCGATCGGGTTCGCGGTCGAGGGTGCCTTGGGCAGTCCGGCCAGCATCGCCGTCTCGGCGATGGTCAACTGCTTGAGCTCCTTGCCGAAGTAGGTCCGTGCTGCCGCCGCAAAGCCATAACTGCGCTGACCGAGATAGATCTGGTTGATGTACAGCTCGAGGATCTGGTCTTTGCCAAGGCTCGACTCGATCTTGTAGGAGAGCAGTGCCTCGTTGAATTTCCGTGTGAGTGTGCGCTCACTCGACAGAAAGAAGTTCTTGGCCACCTGCATGGTGATGGTGCTCGCGCCCTGACGGGTCTCACCGGCCACGAAGTTGGCCAGCATGGCGCGCAGTACGCCCGCATAGTCGATGCCGCCATGCTGATAGAAGCGTTCGTCCTCTGCCGCGAGGATGGCATGCACCAGGGTCTTCGGCACCTCCCGGAAGCGCACCACCGAGCGCCGTTCTTCGCCGAACTCGCCGATCAGCCGGCCGTCCTCGGAGAGGATGCGCAAGGGCAGTTTCGGTCGATAGTCGGTGAGCACCTCGAGGGAGGGGAGCTTGGGGTAGGTGATGAACGCGGCGAACGCGCCCAGCATGCCGCCGCCGACGACCAGCGTGAAGGCGAGGAGGGCGAGGCCGAGCAGCAGGCGTCTGGTGGTCAAGTCGGGTCCCGGATGACTGGCGTTGCGGCGACGGCCCGGCCGGCATCGGTCGGTTGCCGGATTCTCGGAAAGGCGAGGATGGATTGCAATCCATCCGTCGCGCATCCTACGACAGGGTCTGCTCCGAATGTTTCCTGTTGCTCCAGGCAAGGCCTTTTCGATGTTCCGGCGGTACTGCCTTGCCTTGTCGGTAGGTATCGACATCCGACGCGATGCAGTGCGCGTGGTCGTGCTGCGCCGGGGGCGGCAGGGCTTCTGTCTGGCTGGACTGGGGTCGGCAGAGGTGGCTGCCGATGGCTCCGCTGCTTTGCGCATCGCGCTGCGCGAGGCTTGCCGGCGGGTCGCCTGGCGGCCGCGCCGGGTGGTGCTGGCGGTTCCGGCGGACGCGGTGCTGGTGCGCGTCCTGCCGATCGACGCCGAGGCTGGCCCCGAGGAGCAGTGGGAGGCGGTGGAACGTGCCGTGCGCCTGCTGCCGGTGCCACGATCTGAGCTTCGGCTGGCGTGGGCGCTCACCGAGACCCCGGCCGTTGCCATCAACGAGGCAGCAGTAGGCAGGCCCGGCGCGCATCAGCTCTGCATGATCGCAGTCCGGCGTCAGGAGGTTCTGGAGCGACAGATGCTCGCGCGGGACTGCGGGCTCGGTCGGGTGATGGTCGATGTCGATCTCTTTGCCGCGATGCGCGGGCTGCTCCCCCGAGTGCCGCTGCCGATGCTCATCGATCAGGGCGACGCCTCGCTGCGGGCCTTGGTCTGGCCGCAAGGCGGGTCTCCCCTGCTACGCGTCGTGCCGGCACCCCGCGCAGTCGATGCCGAGGCTCTTGGGCGGACCGTCGCTGACCTGTTGGGGGAGCTCGCCGGCGCTGCCGGCGCAAGCCCCGAAGCCCTGTGGGTGTCTGGAGGCTGGGGCTCCAGCGGACCCGCCTTGCAGGCGATCGCTCGATGGACCGGCTTGCCAGTGGGCCACGCCGACCCGTTCCGCGAGTGTCCCGCCGACGTCAGCGTGGCGCGACCATCCGGTCCGGCAGCAGCGCTCTGGCTGACCGCTTACGGGCTCGCTCTGCGGGGTACGGTTTGATCGACATCGATCTCGCCGACCGGGAGTCTGTCAGGGGCCCGCCGCCGAGCCATCTTCTGGCACCGGCCTGGCTGTTCGCGGTGCTCTTCCCGCTGGCCTCGGTCGGGCTGCTGCAGCGTCAGACCGTGGGCATGCTGCCGGTCACGCGGGCCCTTGAGCAGCAGATCGCATCCGACGAACAGGCGGCTCGACTGCGCGGTGCGCAACAGCAGCGCGAAGCGGCGCTTCGGCAGCAGGCTGCTGCCGCATCCAATCTGCAGCGTGCCTTCATTGAGCGCATCGACCTGATGTACGGCCTGATGCAGCAGGTACCGCTCGGGATACGCCTGGACGAGGTCCGCGTGTCGGGTGGGGAGGTCGCGGTGAGCGGGTCCTCGGCATCGTCCGGAGCGGTCCCGGCCTGGCTCACCGAGCTCGGGCGCGACTCCGGGCTCGTTTGGTCGGCACCGGAGCTGCGTCAGGCAGGCGCGGGTGGACGGGTGGCGTTCGTCATCCGTGGACGGACCACGGGGGCGCCCCCCTGATGCCGCCTCGGTTCCGCATCTGGCTGCCATGGTTCCTCACGGGTGTCGCCGTGGTCGCTGCCCTGACTCTGCTCGTGCTCGCCGCCGCATCGCATCTGGCGGCACTCGAGGAGAGGCAGGGGGTCGACCGCCGTCGCACCGGTTTGCAGGTCCCTCGCACGGCGGAAGCCGAGACCGGCCGGGGTCTGGATGCTGCTGCCGGACCCGAGTCTGCCGCCAGTCTGCTGGTGGCACTCCCCGGGCATCTGCAGCGCATCGTGGACCAGACCGGCGTCGATCTTCTGCAGTTCGTTCCAGGGGCTGCCTCCGCGACCGCTGCCGGGGTGCGTACCGAGACATCTGGCCAAGGGCAGTTCGAGCCGGGACGGCAGATCGCCGTGCAGATCAGGGGTGATCTGGCCGGGACGGGCCGTTTCCTCCACGCCCTTGCGCGATCGGGGCCCGCCCTGGAACTGCATTCGCTGCGCCTGAATGCCGGGGAGGGCACGTCGCAGCCGGTCTGTACGCTCGCCTTGCAGACGCACGATCCCGGCTCGCTGCGCCGGTTCGCGGTCGATGCGGGGGCGTCGCTGGACGCAGAACCCGCCTTGCGCGACTGGGCTGACCTGTCGGCGACGGCTTTCGGCCCACCCGCAGTCGGCGTAGGGGAGACTCCGGTCGCATCGACGACCGTACCCGTGCCACGAGACCCCAAGCACCTGCCGCACGGGAACTCCGCAAGCCTGCTCGATGCTTTGCGCCTGACCGGACTGTTGGCGTCCGACGGGGCTGCTGCCGCACTGATCCGCTCACCAGATGGCACGACGCTTGCCCTGCGTGAGGGCGAGGATGTGCCTGGGACGCACCTGCGCCTTGCTCGCATCGGTGAGGACTCGGTGACCCTGACCAGTGCCGGTGGCCGGCTGCACCGACTCGAACTGGGCATCCTCGTGACGCCTGCAGCGGTGCCGCGGGTGCCACTGAAGGCGGCAGGCGGCCCACTGTGAGCCGGCCTGCAGCGTTGCCGATGGTGGCTTGCAGGCTCGTGGTGCGGGTCACTGGTCGCGGTGTCCGGCGCTGCGTGGTGGCGGCGCTGAGCATGGCGGCGCTGGCCGTGGAGTCCGCCGGGGCAGATCCGGTGGGCGGTGTGGCGAGCCCTTCGACTGCAGCCGCGCCGGGCCTTGTTTCTGCCAGCGTCCGTCCTGCCGGCATCAGTCTGCATTTCGAACAGGCAGACCTGCGCGCCGTGTTGGCGGCCATCGCCGACTTCGCGGGTGTCAACATCGTGGTTGCCGAGTCGGTCGCCGGGAGCGTCAGCC
>Ga0172376_10000278_pt1 | contig 65342 bp, 39 predicted proteins | sample Lak35m_FD_121114 | JGI IMG/M metagenome (GOLD analysis project Ga0172376, IMG submission 121114) | Freshwater microbial communities from Kabuno Bay, South-Kivu, Congo - kab_092012_35m | ecosystem: Environmental > Aquatic > Freshwater > Lake | place: Democratic Republic of the Congo: South-Kivu... | reverse complement strand
ACCGAGCATGGAAGCCTCCATTAAGAATGCAAACGGTTTTGAAGGATTAAGTTTCGTCATTTCCGATGTAGATACAAATGCGCAGTTTTGTAGCGCTGCAGAATTTTTCTGTATGTTAACAATGTTGGTACCCATAGCCCATAAGCCACGACCTGGAGGTGTCCACTTTAAATTAAATAAACGATCAAAGGCTTCCTTGGCTGAAGCTTGCGCTTTTGCATCGTTCCATGGCAAGCGATTCTTTTTGCAATGGTCTTTTTGCAAAGAATACATTCCATTGATTACTCGTTCACAAACATCTGACCAAGACTCTTTGGTACCATTTTCTTTTAAACGAGAGTATGTACGAAGAAATGTAATTTCTCCTACAGAATTTCCCCCTGCATCTCTGTAGCCAAATGGAGCTAACTTTTGCCTATAGGATGCGACAAACTCATCTGTTAGCTTAAAAGAAAACATAGATGATAATTTACTCGTAATTGGCGCCAAGTCTGGATTACCGTTTTCAATTTCTTCTGACATTTATTTCTCCCACTTATTTAATTAATTTAATATAATTTGAATTTGTTTTTTGTATTTCTGCTTTTTTAATTTTAATAATTTGATCTGTAGAATAAATTTTATGAATCTCTTTTTCTATAAAATATCCACTTCTCCAATTAAGAACTTTTTCTACATTCTGACTATAATTAGTAAAGATATTGCAAATAACCGCACCGCCATAAATTTTGATTAAATTGCTCATTTTTAATACCGCTTCTTCTTTTTTGTCATGGTTAGAAAAAGATTCTTTATCTAATTTTTCATACAACCAATTAAAAGCTTGTCTAGTAAGAGGCGGTATATCTATGTGATCAAAAATGCCTTCTTGAAGTATTAAAATTCTATTTTTTTCTATTCGTATATCTTCTTTAATTGTTTCTCTAAATAAAACAAACCAATCTCTTTCATTAAACTGTGGCCATCCACTTACCCAAAATAATAAAACATGATTTTCTGTTGGTATTGGGGATTTATTAATGATCGGTGATAGGCATGCGCATGCTATCGATTTTTTAATAAACTCTTTTGCTTTATCGTCACCTAATTTTTTCTTTTGTACTGACCAAAGTTGTGCTAACTTTTCTGGCCAATCTGATTCACCCAAATATATTGTAAGATATTTATTTGCCAACTCAACCGTAAGAGTGCCACTGTGAACGAACTCCTCCAATAGCTGTGTAGACATATTCAATCCTTGTTAATGGTATTAAAAATTATATAATTAGTATTATAAAGAAAATTCCCGCCCATTGGGCGGGAATTGAATTCTTTGCCCTGCTAATTATAGCAGGTGTTTGATTAGATTATTTCGATAGCGCAGAAAAAATTACAATGCTTTTGTGGCCGTCAGACCCTTGTACTCCAGCACTTTGTTTCTACCATAAGCGGATTCTGTATTTGGTTGACCGTAGCCACTCTTGAATACTTGAGCGCTCGCAACACCACCAAAATCATCTGGTCTGAACAAACCAAATGAGGCTGCTGAGCCTTGCGCATCTGTTCTTGGTCCGTGGCCATATCCGCTCTTAAATATTTCTGCTGAAGCTACACCATCAAAAAAGTAATTGCTGTATAGCGCATAGGAGTTAACCCTATCCGCAGCGTGACCGTATCCAGAAGAAAATGCCTGAGCTCCAGCTAAACCTTTGTACTCTTGCGGCCTAAAGCGTGCACCGTCGTACGTGGCTTTGCCGTCTGGAAATGCCCCAGAAAGTGGATGCACGTAAAGTGTTGATCCATTGAATATCTGCGAAAGAAACCTGTTGCCAGGATGATCGCCAGTGCCAGGAACATGATGATTATCCGGAGCGCCGTCCAAAAGACCTTTAGCAAAAAGCGGATAAAATGAGTATGTGCCAGCCGTGCCCTTGAATGTATTGACCATATCATTAGAATTACGGCCCTTTAAAACTGGTCTACGGCCTACGTAAAAGGTAGTCATTTACTTGTCTCCTTATTAAAAAAATATGCTTATATAGTAAAAACAAATTAGGATTTTCACCCAAAATTATAAATTATAATCCATTTCAACAATAATATCCGACAAAACTGGTGGTATTTTATCTTCTAGCATTTTTAAAGTAATCTCTATATAAACGTGGTTGCACGTATTCGGGTTGGTCAAAGAATAGCCGCTTACACTCGGGTAAAATACCCTGTATTCAAAGATGTCTGAAAGCAATGACTGATTAACGTTGTAAATTTTTGGCGAAACGTTTATAACTTTGTTTATAGTGCTTCCCGGCGGAGCGTTAAATTTAACGAAGGTTTTACCGTTGGGCAGGAACTTATCGTATCTAATATCAAAATCGGAAAGACCATAAGTATAAACGTAGGAATTGTTTTCCTTAATATAATTTCTTTGTCTTAACAAAATTCTGACTGCGGTTATTGAAGTTTCGGCAAAATAGAACTTAAGAGGCCCTGAATTGACAATGGTATCCGAACCAACAATCGACCAACCACCTGGCGGAACCTTGCCAAGAGCGTCGTATTCCCCGTCATACAATCCGTTGTTTAAACTTTTGTAATCGTCTTTGTCGGTCATGGTTGGATTATTTTTTGTTGTATATTCTATTTTGACCACATCTATACCGTTGGACGGGTAAGGAAAAATAGACAACGAGTTTGTCAAAGAACTTCCAATCGAACCTATCGGTATTTTCACATACAAATACATGCTGACACCAAGTGGATTAGGTTCGGTCAAAATAACATTTCTTCTCCAAACTTTATCCGGTTGATTCAAAAATGCGTTTTCGACAGGAGTGGAGTCTATAAGGGCTCCGGTTCCGTCTCCGCCAGACAGATTGGTGTCTAATCTGGTTTCAAGAAAATTGGGTATAACCTGACCTTTGATTGAATTAACAAATTTAATTTTGGAATGAGAAGATCCTGAAGCTACCGGTAAGGTTAAATGGTTACAATAGTCGTTAAACTCTAACGCATTAGATGCGGATATCGCATAGCTTGTTGAAACAAAGGGCGATAGATCTATCTGATTTTTAGAATGGATGGATACTTGATTTGTATTTATACTTTCTATGTTCCTAATTCTATCTTGCAATTCTTGAATAGCGGAAGTCAAAAAAATATTTTCTTTTACTATTCTTTCAATAATTTCATTAATTTTTTTATCCAAAACGCCATATTTGTTATACAGGTAAACCAAATCTGCGTAGTTTTCTTCTATGCGCTGGTTAAAATCCGTGCTGGAAAGTGGGCCGTGATACTTAACTGGTTTTTTCTGCGTATAAATATAATCAGACATTTAATCTCCTAAGTTTCTTCTCTCATTTTGGCTTCAATTAAATCAAGCTTTCTTAGCAGGTGTGCAATAGTGGATGAATTAAATTGAGGTTTATTAAATTGTAATATATCGTTCAAATACGGGGTACTAGCTTCAACGTTATATTCTTCTTCTTCTCTATCGTATGAAACGCTTTGAGAATATATGGTCATTAACAGGTCTTGGTTTACATAGTAGTCTGGAGTGGCCGAATTTAGATTATCCCCTGACATTTTTCCGGCATTATCAATCAAGGATTGAAGGTCATTCATCTTTTTATGAAGTCTGTGAATATCCATGAGTATCTGATCATTGGCCAAATTTAAAACAAAAGAGGGCACTGGCCCCTTATAAATTAGTCTTTGTCTATTTAATAAAGGTTCAAAAATTGTTTCTCTTTTGTTTTTATCGGAATAAGAAATGGTCATATGATACCTAATGATTGAATTTAACTGTATAAGAATTTAAAGCTGGAGCAGAATAGGAGTCTGCACCCCTAAAAAAATCTGCTCTTATTTTAACAAAGTTAACTTTGTTTTGATTATTTGCATAATAGTATACATTACTTCCGTCTCTTATTTCCTGACTTCTTCTATACACAATTTCCTTATTGTTTTCATAGTCGATAACAGAAAATACATTGTCATAATTTGAATGTTTATTTCTTAAATCTTCTATTTTAACCAAAGACAAATAATTTCTGTATATCGTAGCGTTTGGCACTTGCGATAGCGCTTGATCTTCCATCAGTGCGATTGTGCCGTTAAATGGCGTTTGTACGCCATTTGTATTATTTGTAGATTTGTTAACAACAATAACTATTTTATTTTGACCCTTAACAAAATTCCAAGTAAGTGAAGCTGATAAAACTCCGGCGGCTAAAATACCAGAAGTGGAAAGTTCAACGCCGTTCAAATATACGTTAACATCCCAATACTGCGCTGAAAGTGATTTTAAGAAATTTTTTGTTAAAGTTAAAGATTCTTCCATGAAAACATTGGTAGTAATATACAGGCTTCCAAACGGAACATTTTGGGCTGAATAAAATTCCTGTGTTGAATTAACCGTAGCAAACGATGTGGTGATAACAATATCTCTTCTTTCGCCATATAAAACGCTGTGCCAGGTGGCTATGTCTAGGGCGGTGCCGGTAACATGTGATACCTGGAGTTGATCACTTTTTACGCTTTCTAATATGTATGGTTCGTATGGTTCTGAATTTTTTGGGAACCTACACAATCTATACACATTAAAATTTCTTGACAAAAAATCGTTTTGATAAAAATAATCTTCAATTGGATTGTTGTAGACACTCGTTCTAGGAATTTGTACAACAGAACTAAAAGTAGATTCAATAGAACTTGTTTCGGTTTTTACCAAATTGGACTTAACCAGTTTTGTTCCCCTGAAGTCTACCGTGCTTGGGTAACTTGCATTTTTTTCCGAAGCCGGGGATATAGAAATCCAATTGAATTGATTAATGTCTGTTCCAAAATTGTTGTCTGCGGCAATGTAATAACTGATCGATGTTCCGGAAGGAATCTGCTGATCTACGTCAAAAACAATTTTGTCTATAGCGAGATTGGGATTTTGATTGTTGGGCGGGCCGAAAGACTTGCTTACATAGATTCCGGAAGAACTGTAATATGGCGCGGTGATAATTAACTCATCAATTCTAAAATCATATACATATACTGCCTGATTGTTTTTTGTCGAAAAGAAATCTGGTTCAATTTTTGTTAAATAAAGTTCAATCATAGAACTTTTTTTTGTTGTAAAATTAAAAGAAAAATTGTCATAATCGCTTGAACTATCTTTTGTAAAAAACAATGATTTATTTTTATCGACTGGATCAATAACCAAAAGACTTGTTTCAACTGGTTTTTTTGAATTAATTTTACCTTCTACAACAGAAATTCCAGGAGTTTCCGAATTATACAATGTAACAGGAATAGAAATCTTCAATGTGCATACGCCAATCGAATTAGACTCATATTGCATTGACCATTCGCTGTTGTTTAATCCATTAAATGCGTTGGAAATATCTATTGATTTTCCAGATATTTTTGTTACGCCATCAAAATAAACATCAGCTGTTGCATTAGAGACCTTGTTGAGAACATTGCCCACATAATTGAATAGCCCCGAAGTTTCTTTTGGCAAAGTTGCCTTTCTTGCGGAAGTATCCACGATTGCCGTTGTGTTATTCAAATCGGTATTATTTGTATTGTTAAAAGCTTCCGTAAAAGAAAAATAATATCCACCAGTATTGTTAATGCTAAACAAAAAATCATCAACTGTTTTTTCTAATTCAGCTCTTCTGGATTTAAGATCTTCTATCTTAAATTTAAATGCAGATATCAAACTATATAATTCTTCTGTTTCTTCATAATAATTTTCATACAAAACATCTAAATTAAATCCACTGTGCAAAATGACTCTATTAAGTTTTTCTATGTCTATTTCTAGGCTTGAATTTAAATCAGAAAATGGCACCGGGATCGGTTGACCGGGTTTGAACCTTGAAAAATATCTGCCATATATTGAAGAAATTTCCTGCGTAGACGGTTCACTGCCCAAGGAGTAGTATATCTTGTATATGGTTTCAAGAAATCTTCTTTTTTGTATGTTTTCTATTGACATAATTATCTAAACCTAGCTCCAATTTTATAGTAATATAGTATTGGCGTGTTATTTGTTGTCCTGTCTTTTCTCATTTGAATTTTAATTATAATAGAATTAATCGGATTTGGAATTCCAGGATCAGTGCCTTGATTTAAATACCTAATTTGAGGTATTTCTATATCATCAGAAAGATTTTGATTAAACGATAAAACCTCATGAATTCCCGTGTAATTTCTTTCTACTGGCTGTATTGGATAAAAGTTAACCCCACCATCAACGCTAATAGAATACAATATGTTTGACCCAGCGTTTTTTTGATTTTCAATAAAATCCGCTGCATAAAGTGTAACCATATTAAGGTTTCCAGTTACAAAAAATGGTTTAGAAATTATTTCTGCGGACTCTTGAAAAGTCTCCTTGCCAAAAGAAATATCTCTTATGCCTATGCTTGCTCGTTGAGCTTTCAATTCTTCAAAATTTCTTTTTAAAACTAATTGAACTTTTGTAGTTTTATTAATAGTATCATTATATTTTTCCACAGAAGTATTATTAGAAGTTGCAGAATCTATGACCTTGAAACAGAGGCCAAAATTTTTCGATATGTCTGTCGATGCAAGTGTTGAAATAGAGGATGATCCGACTGTAAATTTTACATTAGTCGCATTTACGACTTCTGTGATTGTAAAAACCCCAAGAATATCCAACGAAGTCCATCTATCCCTAATGTATATCTTGTCGCCAACATTCAATTCATGAAGATTTTGCGTAGTCAGGGTTGCTAAATTTGATGCGATTGAAATAGAGTTCATTTTTATTTTTAAATTATTTATTGAATTAGTCAACGACGGATCAATTAAAACACACGCCGACGGATAATTTGTGTTAGTGATTCGATCCCTGTTTGCAATCAACAATTCTTGGGAAACAAAACCGATTGAGTTCTCTTTGGTTGTGAATAAATCTATATTTAAATCTAAATCTTTTTTATACCAAAAAAAATCTTTTTTGTTGGCGGTTATTTTCAACTGGTATTTTGTTTCTCCGGCCACCTGGTTGTTGTATGTGATCGAAACTTGTTTTGTATCAACGCTTGATGATTTTAATTCTGTTGGTCGATTAATGTTCGGGACCAAAGTCGTTTTGTCCCAAACAATATTTTTTGCTTTTGCGCTCAATGCGGCCTCTGGCTGAAAATGAACCTGATTATTCCATTTTGCTGTTGAGTTTAACTCGTATGGAGTCCAGTATGCGTGTTTTATGACAGTATCCTTGAATTCATCCTGCTCAAAAGTAATGTAAACTTTGTTTACATGTTGTTCTTCAAATCTGAAGACACCTTTTTTATAGAAAAAATTTTGATAATTTTTAAGATTTTTCTTAGACAAATCAGAGGCTATAAAAACAGGGCCTTTATTAATAAGTTCTTTGGTTACATTTTTTTTCTCATCATAAAGTTTGATGGAAGTTACTTTGACGTTCTCAATGAGGGCGTTTGCCCCTTGAATATCGTAGCCAAAAAACGGCACTATGGAGATATGGTTAATTTTTTCTCCAGATTTACTTTGTGTTGAAAACTCTAATGTTAATTTTAATGGTTTTGACGTATCAAATTTGCCCCAATTAATGTATTGAGACCCATTAAAGTATTGAAATTCGTACTCTGGCCTGCTGGTATAATTTGCCGCCAATACATTTATAGCCTCGTATTCAAAATACGTAGCTGGACTGTTGTCTACTGCTGCCGATAATGTTGATCGCAAAATACTGGAGTCTTTTTCGTAAAGAAATTGACTTTGATTTGCATCTTTATAGAATAGGAAATGATTTCCCTTCAAACCATTTGATGTTCCAGCAAACGGTACCTCTGTTGAGGTATTTTCATTATAGTTTTGATTTACAATATTAATTGTACCGTTGCTTTTTTTGCTAGTAATTTTAGGTAGAGTCGCATAACCGTCTGATATTTCTGGTATCAATCCGGCTTTTATTTTTTTGGCGTCAACTTTTGATAAATCATTAAAAGAATCTCCAAAATATGAAATATCTGGCGAAAAATTTTCAGAATACATTTCAAGAACGTTTATTTTTGATTTTATTCTGGATATGAAATTTTTTTTTGACTCTAATTGATTTGAAATCATATTGAAAGTATTGATGTGACTTGCCGACATCGCCTCTAATTGATTGGTCATAATATTTAAATCTTTTGACATTAAGGATATCATTTCATTAAAAATTGCCGAATTAGGAATGCTTCCTTTTTCGAATAGATTAATATCAAAAGAAGTACCACCAACTTTTTTATGTATTTCTAACAATAATTTTTGATATTCTTGATTAAATTTATCTGGTTCTACATTTTTTTTAATTAAATATTCGGTGATAAAATTTTGAACGCGCATAATTATTTGCGAATATACCAATGTGTCTGTTGATAGTTGAGCCATATAATGCCTATTCTATTTGAGTTTTGTATTTATTATCGTATTTAATGAATGTGTTTGCAATGCTGTCCTGAGATTCTATAGAAAATTTAAACAACAGTCTATCTATAGAATAGTTGCTTAAAGAAGAATCTAGATTTCTAAGCACTACTCTGTATCTGAATATTTCGGCGATATGATGATACAGCACTCTGAATGGCAAATCTATTGATTTATTAAACAAAAGGCTTTGGCCATTGTGTGTGAACAATAGTAAATCCGTCTTATAAAAAGACTCTTTTTTGGAGCTATCAAGAATATAATTCGTGAGATTGATAGCCACACTCCCATCATCTAGCACGACTTTGACAGGGGAATAAGATGAGTAGTCGAAGTTGCCAAAAGAACTATTGGACGTGGTGATCGTGCCGTTTATGGGCGAATATCTAGCGTTTGCAAATTTTCCATAGTCTACGTGGGGGTTATGTAACAGCTGAACTCTATTGCCAAAATCTGTTTTCTCAAATATTTCTCCGTTAAAACCATTGGTGCTTGCGGCGGTTAGTATTGGATTTGCCAAAGATCTTGAAAAAAGCGATATTTCCTTGCACGCCTTTTCATTGTTCGGCACATAAGATACCGTGTAGGCATCGAGTACTGATTTGTAGTTTAAGATTGTTATGTTTTTACCATTGACTATAAACGTATGAGGATCTCTTCTAACGCCAAATTCATAAAGGTTAATTGACTCTAAATTTGGAACAAATCTTAACGCAGCTTCTCCTTTGAGATTAGGGAAAAGTATTTCTGTTTTTATAGTTGAATCATTAAACGGCATGATCGGAATCCAATCATTCTCCAATATCGGATTGTCTTTTATGGAAACGCTAAATTCAGCTGATGTTTGATTGAGAGTTGTGCTAGAATCAGTTCTTGATAATTCAGAAAAATAATTTGCCATCATTTTTACATTGAGTGGTGTTCCTGGCACGGAGATGCGCTTGCTTACGTAAACTGATCTTCTTGGGATAACAGCGACACTTGTTGTATTCTCAAATATTGTTATATTTTTTAATGAAAACATATACTCATATTGATTTTGTATCTCGATGTTATTTAAAACATCTACTACATTTGTTTTATCTATAGAGCTAAAAGACTCTTCGATAAAATGAATATTCTTTGAAACATTGTTCGAATCCGCCAATGGTGCAATTCCGCCAGATGCAAATGTCGACATTGGTTTGTTAAGGTCTCTTAGGTTTGATTCTATATATGTGTTTTTTACAGAGGCTCTTATATTCGCCCCAATAGAATAAGATACTATTGAAAATATTAAGTTAGATAATATTGTAGTATTTTTAAATTTATTGTAAGAATCTAGATCGGAATAATATTGATTATTTTTAATCTGTTTTAAAACTCCAACACTTTTTTTAGATAAATCTGTTGGATAATAATACGTATAATCGTAATCGTATAATCTTTTATTTTTTAAAATATAATCTTTTGCGTAATCCTTAATAAAAAATTTTATAACCATATCCTGAAGAGTATCATGTCTTTTTTTTCTATCTTGACGAATTTGTTTTGCAAATTCATTAATCATTTTTGCATTGGCTTCTGATTGAATAGGGGTTATTTTTGTTCTAACATATTCTTTTTGCGCAAAAAACAACATAATAGATTTGATTAAGGTGTTGCCTGAAAGAGTCAAATCGAAACTTTTGTCAATGTAAACTGGTTTATCTAAAATAATATTTTTTTGAGAACTGTTTTGCGCCAATGGGTTTGGGTTATTGCTTGGCCCAGAATCAACAGCTGCCTGCATAAGGTATAGGCCTTTTGTTACGTTTGGATTTATGTTAATTTTAGATACATTAATTTCATTATTTAATATAATTTCAACAGCGACTTGTGCGGAATCATCGAATTGTGAAGGTTTTCTATACTGCCTAAAATCTGCTCTATCAAAAATAGATTCTTTAATCCTGAACGGAGATTTTATTGTTAAATTCCATGTTTTGTTAGAAAAATTATCAAAAATATTTTCAATGTTAGTACTGCTTGAAATATATTCGGACGAAAAATTTGTATAGTATTTTATTTCTTTAATATTATCTTTAAAATTGTCTATTGTCGTTTCAGATTGGCCCGAAGAAAACTGCAAACTACCGGTCATAGGATCGACTATTGCATTTTCAATCGCGCTAAATGGCACTCCTGTTCTGTCGGGATATTGAAATTGATTTGAATCAAACAAATTAGAATTTAATGTATTATTAAAATTTTCTACAAAATTATAATTATACAAATCATCTTCTCCAGACAAAAATGACCAATTATTAATATATGATTCTAAGTACAAAATATCTTTTTCGATTTTTTGTATTTCTCCAGAAAAAATAGTTGACATTGAATATTTTAACATCGCCAAAGATTGCGATATATCATAGTTTGTCTTAATCCTAAGATCCATATCCCTAAACAAATCAACAATTGGCTGCCTCTGCATGATGTTCATGTTTGAAACCAGACTTGGGATATAGTCGGACGGTCCAGCGAAGCTGGATATTTTGTCTATCAACCTGCCTATTTCAATTTTTTCTAGTTTAGATTCTGACAATACTGATTGTATTGTTCTTGTGGTTTGTCTCGTAAAAGACGAAATATGATCGCTTAGTTCCATCAACATTAGAGAGTTCTCCAATCATTTCCATTCATATCCTGAATGTCAAAAGCTACTCCTGCAGTTAAGTTAGATCTCACTATATCGTAAATATCGTTAACGTTTTGAAAGTTACTCCTAACTTTATCGGGTATTTGCACTATGACATATCCGCCATTTGGGTATATTTTTCCTCTTCCGGATTGAATATCGTTAAATGAAAGTATGCTTACATCAGCTTCTGATTCTTCGCGCATCGAAACATCAGGCGCTATGCCACCGCCCTTCACTCTAAGATCGTTTATCTGTACATTGTTAATATTGTACAGATTATTAACAAGAACGGCGCCGATATAAAGAGCAAAGGGATTAAATAAATTTGTGTTGTTGAAGATATCTGTATTAAACGAGTAGTCAACAATGCTGTTGGGCTCTTGATAATCGGATACATTGACATATTCTCCATCCACAAGCTCTTCTACGGTAGTTGGAAGAATATAGAAATACATTTTTGACAACCCCGCAACCTTCATTGGCGCCAGGTTTGCATTAACATTTTTAAACGATTGTAAAATTACTTGGTCTCCGCCTACGTTGGTGACAGTAAAGCAACCTAATCCAGAAAAGTTAGAGTAAGGGTTTAGGGGTATTTCATTGCCTTGTATGTTGTAAAGCATAATATTCGGATTTTTAACAACGTAATTTACTTTAATTTTTTGAGGATCTGATGGTACTATTTCTTTTTCAAAGAAAATTCTTCCGGTATGTTTATCAAAATTTTTAATCATATCGTCGTCAATCAGTTCAAACTGTTTTTTTGAATTTTGTATGTAAATATCAATCCACGGTTTTATTGGACTTGCATCAGTGTATTTTTTATTAATTGCTGTGACGTTTGTTTGAACTTGGCTAACGTGAAAAGATCCATGTCTAACTTGAATTTCATTCTCTGACAATACAATTGGATTTTCTTCTATAATGTCGTAATAACCAGACCCAAATATTGGAGAAGATGGTATTTCTATTCTTGTGGTATCGTAAAAACAACGCAGTTCTTTGCCTTTATAATTTTTTTTCCAATCATAAAAAGGATAATTTATGGGTATTTCTATCTTTTTGTAGAATCTACCTCTGCTTAAATTAACAAACCATTGATCAAATTTTGACAAATCTTTTGGAGGAGTCGATAAATAAATCTTTGGCCTACTACTTACGCGCACTAGGTAAAGTGGGCAAATGTTTTTTGCTGGAAAAGAAAATTCAGAAAGTGTCCCAACACGATTTTCTAAACCGATAATATTTTCCAGAGTTGAGGCGTCTCTGTCGGCATCATACGCGTGGACGGCGATGTAAACGTCTCGTTTATTTCTTAGATAATATTGATAAGATAGTTTAATCCCTAAAAATTGTTTTGTTCTAATGTTATAAAAACCCCATTGTAATCCGTCGGGCGGAGCTGTCAACGTACCGTTTTTGTCTTTGAGATCCCACTTAACTATTGTGTTGCCAAAAGACGTTTCTACGTTGGGCATAATAAATTTAGAAAAATCTGGCATTCCCGCTGGATTGCCCAAAGAATCTGTTAATACCACAATACCGTCTTTTGCATTGACCGACAATTTAACGTTTTGTTTTGACTTTAAGTCGGTTATATCCGCGTCTGCAAGATAAAAATTATCAACTGAATATTCTTCCGAGAATTCATCAGATATTACCTCTACTCCATTTGTTGTTACAATTAAATATTGCGGCGCTCTGTTTGTTAAAATTGTAAATTGTGAAGCGATTTCGGAACTGGTAAGATTTTTACTTTCGGTAGGAGAAATTTTTTCAACTTGAGATATGCTCAGATTAACACCTTCAATAGAAGCCCCTCCTGAAAGGGGGGAAACAACAATTGTTGACTCATCTTCCTCCCAATTATATTCATCATTTATATCATTGATGCTACTTGAATAAACAATTTTGTTAAAAGATTTAGAGAATTTTTTTTCTACCGGGTTACCATCATCGTCGATTAACGGTTTATCATCAACTATGGGCACTACTTTCATCGATATTTCGTTAATTTTTATCTGGGTCACCTGGCTTCGAGAGGCGGAAGAAATTGCTTTTGCGATAGTTCCCAAACTAAAAACCCCATAATCTCCAGAATCTAAAAAGGTTTCACCAGATATAACCCCGGTAGCCGTTGCTTCTGCGCTTAATCCGTCAATAACTGTAGTTTCTCTTGGGACTGCAGCTATTGGCGTACCAGGCGTTCTTATTTTGAATGAAATATCTTGTATGGAAAAACCTTCTGCATTAGGACCGTGAACTCCGTCGTTGATAGATTTTCCAACAACCTCAATCATAATATATTTAATATTTCTTCTGTCCGCGATTGGCACTGAAGTGGAAGTATTGGGCGACAAAGATTTCAATACTGGTACTAAGTTTGACGGACCAGCTTTGCCCGCAGACGGTCCAGGCCCCGGACCATTCCAATTAGGATCACGAACGATTGTAGATCCGGCAAATTGCGGAATACTATGTGCAGAAACTGCTAAATCTTGCTCGTACAAAAATATTTGCTGTACGCCCAAAGGCCATCCCCCTGCTTTAATTTCAACAGCTAATAGTTCTTGCCATGCAAAAGATTGTCCCGATTGTTGTTTAAGTTGCGGAACTTCAACGACTATAAAATCTTGAATTGTGGTTGGTCCGGGAATTCCTGTATAACTTATTCTTCTATATTCATCTGAAGATGATCCGTTGCAAACCGCGGCAATATCCGAATACTTGAGCGCATTTTGGATATACGGTTTGGCTTGTTCTGGGGCTTCTTTTTGAAGTTTTTCAAATTTTGCTTTGTTGTTTTTATACAAATCAAGCCAATATGTCGCCATGCATGCTTTGGTTTCAGAATCAACAATTCCTTCGTTTCTATAAGGGTTCAATTTTTTGTCGGCTTGATATTTTGTTACGGCATTTGCGGTTTGGTTTCCATAATTTCCATCAACGTTAACAGAATAATTATTTAATTTAAGAGTATACTGTATATAATATACGTAATTATTTTGTACAGTGTTTGTTGTTTTAGTGGACGGTTCTCGTTGTGCAACAGGTTCCCATACAAACCAAAGATTAAGAAAATGATTTAATTGTTGTTGAAAAAAATCTTTTCCAGTTTTTTCTTTATCAAAATTCTTAAAAATTGTTTCAAGAACAATTCCCTTTTGTGCAAGCTTTGATGATATTATATCTTTTATTTTTGAAGAATCTTGATAAATGCTACGCATTATTTCTATTCTTTCTTCTTTTGTTGATTGGCGTATTGGACCAGTAAATGAAGAAATTAACCCTACTCCTTCTAATACAGCACTACGGAACTGGATAGTATCAACTTCTGGAATCTGATAAAATTCAAAAGATTCCCACTTCGCTCCAAGTGTTATTACTTCATTCGGCGTTATAATGCCCCTTGACAATGTGGGTAAATTAGAGCTTAAGTTTGAATCTTTTAAACGAAACCAGTAAAGAGTATTCTTGTTTTTTGCAAAGTCTTCCCAGTTAAGTTGTTTTAAATAATTATTGATTCTATTTTTTTCACCACCGAGTTGGTTCCGCTCCATTGCTAAAATTCCATTGACCTGGAATTATAGGCCCAATGTCTTGATACGAAACGGCCGATGTTGTGGATGTTGATGACGTATTTTTTCCGACCATGTATTCATCCCATCTTTTAGATCTTGGGATGTCGAAAGTGTAGTGGAAACTATTTCTTGGACTTGCTCTATCAACCGGTTTTAGAGATTGAATATCCGTCAAAGAATAAATGTTTGTTGGATATCGATATTTATGAAAAGGAGAATTTGTATTAGATATTACAATTGGATTTTCATCCCTCGCCTGTTGAACGGATATAGAAGTAACGCCATCAGGAATAGCTTCGCTACCTCTTTTGCTGATGTAACTTATGTTTCCCACCGTTGCATTCAAAGGAGTGCTGAAAGGAGTGGTCCAGTGGACCTTGAAAGTATTTCGGTTAGTTTTTGTTTGGGTTACAAATATTTGAGTTTTAAAATCAAAATCATAGTCTTTTACGAATTGACTACCCGGCAGATACTCTTTCGGCGTCTTTATAACAGATTTACCCAAACTTTGATATCCAACAGAAGTGTCGTTGTAGTCAAGTACGATATACGGATAGAAAATTGATTCTATATCAAATTGTCTTGATATTACGGTTGAGTGCGCGTCTAGCGTAAGCGCTCCGTCGGCAAGAAGTGGTTTAGTTAAATCATCTAATTTGAATATATTATAAGTTGTTTTTGTTTCCCCAAACAAATAATCTTTGTTTTCAATTCGATAAAAATCCAAAAATGCCACGTTATCATTGGTACATTCTATATAGAAATCAACATTGCTGTAGTCGGCGTTGATTATAGATGCCGCGTCTTGCTCGATCGAGGTCGCCTCAAAGTCGTTAATCAAAAGTTCTCCAATTGACGGAACTAATTCTCTGCAGAATTTTGGGTCATATACCGTAAGCTGAATGCCGGTAGTTCTTTTTTGTTTATCGCTAAATTTGAATTCTTTTTTTTCATCATCAAACAAAACGGTAACTTGTCCATCTTTTCTCAAACCATTAATTGTCCAACTGTTTCTCCACGGCGAAACGTGCCAAACAATAGTTGAATTATTAGAAAATTTAGTTCTGCTGTTAATTTTATTTTTATTTGCCTCGGTCAATATATTGTAAAATAATTTATTTGGGCCAAGCACGGCTGCGCTTAAAAATGTTGTTTGATCTCCAACCACACCAACCGGAAATGTGTTCACACTTCCATTGTTGGACCCCGACACTCCCAAGCCACTAGTCCCATAGTTGTCATTAATGTAGCTCAAAAATGGATTAAGGCATAGGATTGAAAATGAGGAAAACTCAGAAGAAATATTGTATTTGTCTCTAAGCATTGCGGTATATTTGTTGGAGCCATCAACAATAGAAACTATCGATTGCGCTGAACCGTCTGATGATTCAACATATTTATCAAAAACCCTAATTGGATTAACACTTTTGTTATTTAGCAAATTTGTTCTGCTACCAAAAACATTATGATTTTTATATAAGTTTTCTTCTTGGTATTCCGTTAAATCCCAACCATTGAGATAATCGTCTCCCTCTTCATATTCTTCAATTATGTTGATATATCCAGTAGTTTTGGATATAGAATTTAAAGAATAATCAAAACTTGATAAACCAGAAGAGGAAAGAGAAGTCTGATCAAGCATTGAACAGTCAATAAATACCGAAACACCATTTTCCAAAAACATGTCTAACGCCCTTTTTTGAGAACTGGTTATTGTTTGGTTTGGTGTCCAAACAACGAAGTCGTATACAAACGGATCTACGTTAACGTTTGTTATGGTGGTGCTAATAAATTCGTCAATGTTAAGAGCCCAATATTGACGTTGCGTTTTATTTGATCCCGTTGGGTTTAACGGATTTTCAAACAAGAAATTTTGTTGGTTTATTACTGACTCTTCTAGGTTTGCAAAAATATATGCATTGTGCATGTTTTCAATCAGGCCGGAATATAGCACGGCGACATTGAGAACAGCTCTTTCTGTATTTTGATGAATATCTTTTATGGTGCTAAAATCATATTTTATTTTAGCCACCAATCTCCAGTTAAAATTTTGGAACGTTCTTGGATCTTGTATGGCTTTTGTTGGGGTAACTATTTTCCACCCCTCATCATTTGGTGCCTGCTTAAGCAGTTTGTTTTCTTTGTGGGAAAACAGTTGTGTTGAATAAACTTTTTTATCAACAGAAGAAGGATCAATTACCTCCGATTCTTCAACCACGTATGAGTAGAGTGGCATTGTGTTAATGTATTCTCGATAATTTAAAAATTGGCTGTGAGGAATTCCGTCCGAAGTCCTTTCGAACTTGTCGTAAACCAATTGAAAACCGACTGGATCTGGTTGATCTAGGGCAACTATTATTCTGTAGTAATTTTTAAAAGAAACTGCAGACAATTCATTTTCATATCTCTCAATGTAAATTTCATATTTATTTATACCATATTCGTCTATGTGTTGATCGCCAGACGAATTTATTACTCTAATATTATATTTTTCTGGATCTATAATTTTTAAAGAGTTTCCTATTCCATTATAGGTTGCTGCGTTTGTGGGAAGTATCGTAAAATATCTACTTACATAAAAACTGTGCGCAAAACGATTAGTTTCAAAATCATTAATTTTGTTTGAATAATTTCTAGTAACTTCCTCAAAACTTTCAAAGTAAGTAGTGATTATATGATTTGTAATTGAAACTTCTGAATTTTTGACTATTGGAGAATGTTTGCTTTGAAAAGTTTCTGAGTTTGTTTTGGCGTATCTGAGCACGCCAAACTCGTCTGCGTACATTGCGACATAGTCTTTTGTTGCCGTCGTGGCATTAAAGTTTTCTCTTATTAAATTTGACGTATCTATGACGGATAAATGATCCTGTGGACTGACCCCATTTGTTGAATACCATCCGAAGATTTACGGCGTCAGAAGGTAGCGTTTTTCCTTTTTTAATTGCAAATTCTTTTTGATCGTCAGTTAAATTAACAAACTGTTCCACATTATTCCTCTTCGTAATCTGGTCTTAAATTATTATACGTGTCCACAACATACGGGGTCGAACCCAGTAGTCCCATTTGATATTGAGAATATCTACTAATTGGGTACCATAGCGGCAAATTCCACGAAGTTTCTTGTGTTGGTTCGTAATATATTTGATTTGTATGTTGATCCTTTTTAAATACTGGGTCTGTAAGGTAGTGATTATGTGCCTCAACATCGGTTTGAATTGAATTTAAAACCGGCTCAGAAGAGTTTGATTGATTGACGTCGTATCTTTCATACCAGTAAACTATATCCCCAACTATAGTAACGGGATTTGCCTGAGGAGCGCTATTAAAGCTACTGTCTACAACTGTAAACCAATATCCAGGAGTGGCGTCGTTTTGAGCTATATACGGTCCAATTTTAAAGTTACCACTACTGTCTGCTTTGACTTGACCAGATTTTAAATACTGACCTGGAGTGGCTGAAGAAATACTGTACGGAAGGTTTAAAGCCTCATAAAGCGAACGAGCTTTTCTCCAATAAACTATTGAATTGGGTGTTGCGTTTCCGTAAATATTTTGCTTCTCTTCTCCGTCTGCATTTATGACTTTTTTGGCGACTTCTGCAGAAAGTTTCTTAGTGTTGTCTATTTTTGGCACGACTAAATACGAAACAGTTGCTGATTCTTTGTCTTCATTATCCGATAGATAAACATGATTTAAAATTGGTTTTTCAATTGCGGCATTTGTGTACTTAATATACGCTTTTGAATATCCGTCTGAATTTGTTAGCACAGAGGAAGGAGTAGCTTGGGCGTCTGGTGCGTTGATGTTTATTCGCACAGAGGGTTTGGGGTTTTCGTTCACGTCTTTTGTCCAAATGTTTAAGGCCATAAAATTTTTATTCCCTTGAATGACTTGATTTGGAGAAATTTGCGCTTCTATTTTTGCAAACGGATACGACAAATGGGATAGATAAACGAATCCTTCGTCTAAAGGAGAAATCATCGGATTAAGATGCATATCCTCAATCGAGTAGTCTTCGTCAAAAACGTTACCCTCATAATATACTTTAGTTTCGTAACTATAGTTTGGTGTAGTCAAAAGTTTTACAACAGATCTATAGGAATTGTCCAATGAATTATAATATTCATTGTCTACGTTGAAAGTATTTTTGACCCTATAAGACACTTTGTATTCTTTGCCAACATCAAAGACAGGAGTAGAGGAGTTTGTGTGGTCAATAATATTGGTGTCATATTGTTTTGAATCCAAAATTGTCTGCCCAGTAAATTGATCTACAACTTTTAGGTCGAATACATCTGAATAAGCAAGCGATAAATAATTTTTAAAAGTCGGGTTTATATATTCGACATTATAAGGGCTATAAACCGTTGGGGTGGCTTCGTCTGCAAAAGCCACCTGGGTGTAATTTACTGTGCTTCCAGTAACAGCGTTTGCAATAGTAACTATAATTGGAGCGCCTTGTCTGGCGATTGAATCCAACACAATTGAATTAGTATTGAGGGCTTTCTTGAATTTAGGATTGGAATATATATATTTAACTTTTCCGTTTTGGAAATACCATCCAGTATTTATTGACGGGCTTATATAATATTCAGTTTTTGGGTTTAGGTTTGCCGTAAAATAGGCGTCTTTAATAATATATTGATTAGATGATTCATCTAGATAATTTAGAGACGTATCAATTTGTGGCGAATATTCCACAACAACTTCGTCATTCTCGTTCAACACTTCGATATTATTAATAATTAAATGGTCGCTCGATGCGTAGGCGCCAAGAGCAAAATTTGATCTTTCAAAATCAAATGGTCCAATCACTTGATTGTATTTCGTATTGAGAAGGTCATAATTTGTCTCTGAATATTCTTGCACTACACCGTTGCTGCCAATATAAAAATTAATATTTGATTGATAATCAGCCGTAAATGGTTCCCATTCGAAAGAATTAAAAGGATAATCAGAACTGTCACTTGAAGATATTTTCAAATAATCTGGAGTGGCGTTGTATGGAAATTTTATATCCCTAAAATAATACAATGGAGTCGAACCGGACCCAGAAACAACCTGGGTGTCATAATAGTTCGGCATTTGTTCCGGTGTTGCAAAATTGGGATTAACAAAACTAAAAATAATATTTGGACTTGCAGACAAAAGATGATATTCGTTAGTATCCCTATTCAAAGACACGCCGCCGTATCCGGAATAATATCCCGAAGAATGATCTACGTCGTATGAATCTTCTACAACATTATCTATATGAACATATAAAGGAGTAGCGTTTTGGGGAATAATAATATTTTTAAGAATGTCTTGAGGCGTAAATACTATAGGGCTGGTAGAATCTATTTTGCTGTTTTTATTAATGACAAGACCAAATCTATCTGATCTTACTTTCGGAGTATTTAAAATTCTTGTTTTTAAGGGATCGTATATTTTTGAACCAATTTTTAAACGCGTTGCGTATGGAGAATCGTTAATTTGAGCTGCTGTTTTTACAATAGTTTTATTGATTGAATCAATTTTTTGAGTTGGAGTTGCGTCAGCAAAACCAATAAACCCATAGTCGCCAGTTGAACCAAGATAGTTAGTGCTATCAACAAAACTAATTGTGGCTTCATTCACGGCGTAAAGCGGTATTTCGCTAAAAGAATATGATTCAGTTGCGGACACATCAAAGGTATTGGTATACGGAGTGCCGCCGCTGTTATAATAAATTGATTCTCCTGTTGTAAATCCCGAAGGATTGAATATCGGTTTGACAATGTATTCTTCGGATGACCCTAGTGCGTGCAAATTTTTTATTACATCTTTGTATTGAGCTTTATAAACGGTATTGTTTAATACGTTTCCATGCAAACCTAATTTTAGAAATACATCATAATTTACCGTTGCAGCAGAATTGTCTACATATTCTTCCAAATATGACAAATAGCTATCATGTTGAATTTTAATTGGTTCATAAGCGTTTTGATAATCATCGTATTTAATTCCATGAACTTTGATACCAAATGAGTATTGGGCTATGTCTTTATTAATTTTTTCTAATTTTATTTTAGCGTCTTCAAAATCCCCAACCCCGGGCTGAAAAATATCAATATAAGAACTTGGGGTGGCCGCATCTGTGATTTGCGGGATGCACGAAACGCCTTCAGATTTTTGGCCAGCATAGTCCCAGTATGCCTCTCCCCATTGAATATAGCCTAAATTTGTTGGATAATTGATATTGATATAATCAACAAAATCATAAAAACTTTTTGTTGGAATTCCTTGTTTTGAAAAATACTTGGACATGGTATTCATATCAAATATTTCTATAATTTCTGGTGTAGCCCCTTGATAATTAGAATCTGGCGTGGCCCCAAATGCCCTCCATATGTCAAGCTCCCTTCTTAATGTGAGCTTCAATCCCTCTTCGTTGATCGCGGGTGGATTTTTGCTGACATCAAGAATTCTTTTTGCAAAAGAATCATTGGATTCAAGATATAGTCTTTGCAAACCAACTCTAAGTCCAAATTCATCAAAACTATTTAAAAGCTGAGTTGGGATTGATTTTTGAACAGCATTGTCAATTAACAATGCATTGAAATTTTTCAAAGTAAACAATTGACCTGTTGTAAAATTATAAAAGAAAACATAATCTGTTGTTCTGTGCTCCAACAATTCTTTCATTGTTGAAACTCTTGCAAGCTCTACGTTGTCTCCTGTAATTTTTACAAAAGCTGGGGCAACTGGTGCATAAAGATAAATCCACGCTTTTTCGTTTTTGTCAGCGGAATCAATAAAAGAATCTATTTCAATCCTGGATATAAGTGCGTCGATTTGATCTAAATCATCTCCCAGAAGGGCGTTGACAAATTTTCCTGCTGTTGTTTGCGGAAGCGCTAATTCTGGCGTTGATCTTTCCAGTGAATCAGCATATATCTTAGTCCAAGAAGGGAACCTGTCTAGTACGCTTCTTGTGTGATCCGAAATAATTGGATCTATAATATTTTGTATTTGGATTTGTACTAATAGTAAAAAATTAATATCACTTAAAGGAGATGAGGAAAAAAAACTGACAATAAACTTAACATATCTTTTAACTCCTTTCAAGAATAAAAGAGAAGTGTCTTGATTTATTGCGGCAATTTGTTGCCATTCTGACGTTTTTGAATTGGGATTGTCAGAACATAAAATTTGTATTTCTATTTTTGGAGTTTCTGAACCAGGTAAATTGTTTATTGCATGCTTGTAGCCTATTATGTCTGCGCGGCTTGAAGTATCTACAAATCTATAAAAAGGACTGATTTGATAATTTGGATCAAGTTTCCAATATGGAGAAGAGTTATTAAAATCAAATATATAATAATTATCTTGAGCTTGTTGGTCGGATTCAAAAATTTGAAAAGTTCCGGGAATCCGTATCTAATTTGATTTCTCCATAGTCTGTTACTTTTTCAGATTGATTTATCGATGGCGTTGCATTTTGTAAAATTTGGGTTCCAACAAAAGTTCTGTCACCAATTTCATTTAAACCATTTGCTGATCTAACAGTTGAGTAATTTGTGTAAAATCTATTTGAATAGATATCAATGACGTTAGAGGTCCAGGTATTGGCACTTATATTAAAGTCATTTTTATTTAGAGCTAAAAAATAAGTTTTCATTTACCTATCCTAAATTTAGTTATCAAGCCAAATTGAATATTCTGAAGTAATTCCATTAATTGGATGAACGAACATTAGGTGTTGCGATGGTCTGCACATAGAGTTAAAAAACTCCTGCGCATAAGTATTTGTGCTTTCCGGAGAACCAGATATTCTTAAGGTTGATGTGCCAATTGTCATCTTTGACTGCTGATGATAATGACCCATAAAGACATCTTCAAATTCTTCGGGGATGGCCCCATCTTTCCAGCCCATCACCTTTCTATAGTAAGAGGTGACCGTATTTGGTGACGGCATTTGATCGCCGTGAATAAGAAGACTTTTATATGAACCAATTTGATCAACAGCATACCAGTGTCTTTCGCCTCGGCCATCTGGTATGTTAAAAGTTACTCTTGGTTCATTTTTGAATATAAGACTAACTATTTTATAAAGCAGTCTGTCCATATTTGATTCTGGATCATACATTTTTCTGTTTCGTCCACCAACAGAACCATGATTTCCTATTACTCCAGTAACATTTATTTTATCAAAATTTTTTAATGCGGTTGTTATAAATTTTGATAAAATTTCTGGTCCATTTATTCCCACTTGCCTATAAATGCCAGAGTCTAGCAGGTGACTTTGTCCTGGAAAAATTTCTTCACCCTCAACAATATCGCCTAAAAGCCACAAATGAAGAGTATCAACAGGATGGTCTGCTCTTTGAATGTCAACTACTTTAAGCATTTTTTCGGTATAAATATCAATTCTTTCAGCTAAAACATCGGAATTATAGTCAGGAGTTAATTTGCCTAGTTGCCAATCAGAGAACACCGCAACAGCTACCTCTGGGTCACCGCTTCCACGCTTGATTACCTGTTTTGTTTTGGGAACAGTTATATTGGCGTTAGAAAAAGCATCGTATGCAGCAGCATAAATTGAGTTTATGATTTCAGCTTTTGAATGCCTATACTTGTCTATTGATCTTGCTAATCTTTTATTTTCAGACCTAAGAAAATCTATTGTATTAGAAGCGATTTTTTGCTCTGGGCGTTGCAATGAATTAATATCGTTATTTAAAACCGTTTGCTCTTCCTCTATTTCATCAAAAGTATCATAAAAAGATTCTTGCCCTGTTGCAAAATACATAGAGGCTTCATCTTCTTCAATCTCTTTTGTGAAAGAATTATCTGCCATAATTAAGCCCGGAACATTCTCGTCTCCGTCAAGCACGCCTCTTGCGTGTCTCATGTTTTTTGCTTTAATTATGTGTGTTTTCGTGACAAGGAAAAGCTTGTCTGACATATATACCGCTCTTTCAGTTCTAATATCCTGTAGAAGACATTATAACAGAAAAAACATCAACAGTTCCAGCTATCATGTACTGTCTTTCAGATGCAAGAGTAAACGCACCTTTTGGAATTTCTTGCCCTCTTGCCGTCAAACTAAGAAGATTCACTGATGTGATAAAATCAGAAGATCCCCTTATCTGTGATTCAACATCAGAAAATGTCAATGTTCCGCCGATGGTAAATGAATTTAAATATCTTTTAACAAAAATTTTTGCTTGATTTTCAAGAGAAATTATTGCGGCCGCAGACAAGCCCTGAGGGAGAACAATACTTGCGGAAACATTGATTGGTATTCTTTCTGCTATCCTTATATTCAGCTTGATGCCGACTGGTTTTCTTGGTGAAATATTATCTAGCACGTTTTGAACAAAAGACGGGCTAATCGTCTGACTTTCTGGAACAACTATAATATCACAAGATCCCATACCATAAGATGATTCTCTTATTCTCACGTCCCTAACACCAGGGAGTGCAAGTGTGTTTAATCGCATAGACTCAGCTGTTCCATATGATTTTTCTTTTATAGAAAAAGCGATTCTTCTTCTGAATGAATCATCACTTTCCATGCCCGGCATTGCGTGAATTTCCTTGGTATTCGTACAAAAAATTATTGAACCATCCAATGAAGAAAAATTATGTTTTGTTAAAGTATTTTTTGCGGCTGTATAATTTTGTTGGTTAAAAGAAGGAGAAATTCTTCCATATGCCCTGGTGGTGCCCGCAATAATTGTAACCGAATCTTCTAGCTTGTATTGAAATTGCTTAGATGCAAATTCTGTTACGTCATTGTAAATTAAAGTATTTTTTGGAACAACTATATCTGAGCCAGATGGTGCCGTGATGTAAAACTCAATATTATAACTTAATCTATCCTGTTCTATCTCTGGAGACACCGCCTTTCTTCTGACGCCATAGAGTTCCCCAATAAGATCCAAGGATCTTCCCGAAGCTGTGGCCATGGAAGTTTGATCAACACTAAATTTTAAAGCCTCATACAAATCCCCTACTTCAACGGCGATTGATTCGGCGAAGGCTCTTGCTATTGAGCCAGGATACGTGGCGGTAATGCCAGCATTTTTTTCCAATGAGTTCATTATTCTACTCAAGATTTCGGTTTTTGTTTTGCTATACACGATTGGCATTGTTTGCTCCTATTTAAATTTCTTGAGTTATGGAAAGGGTAATTGGCTCTATTGAATTGTCTTCAATATGTACATCAAACCTAATCGCCGTTGGCGAGGTTGGAACGGCGTCTATGGAAATCGATCTTCCTTTGAAAATTCCCCCCTGAGTTTCATTTTCCAAGGCTTGTCTTATTATTCTTTTACCTATTTCGCCAGTTGTCACGCTCTGCGGCATACCTCTAAGCATTGATAGGTCGCAACCAAGCCTTGGGTAAACCGTAAAATCATTTGGTTCTGTCATTAAACGAATAAAAATTTGTTGCGTGTCTCTTTGCGCTTTGTTTTGAATCAACGCTATATCTTTGTTGCTAGACAACTTGATATCTCCGTCGTATCCTAAGTGAAAATCAGGCATTATTTGTCCAAATCATTTTTTATCCATGGAAAATTATTTAAACTATCTGGGTTATTTAAATCATTGTTTTCAATTTTATCTAAAGCCTGTTCAAAACTATATCCATTTAACATTAAATCAACCAATGAAACAACTTCCGAATCACTGTGCGTTTTAGCATAGGCGTTTATTAAATTTTTTTGCTCTAGCGTAAGCCCGTTTGAATCGGATGTATTTAAAGAATCATTTTTCAACGACAAGCCTAAGCCATATTCACCCATAATAGTAATGGCGCTTTGTTCTTGAGTTTGGGTAAATTGTTCCAAATTGTTTAAAAAATGATTCGATTTGTAATATGCCGGATTATTTGAAAAATCGTTTGTTTTTAATAAAGCTGGCTCATTATACACATCCGATGCTGGATTAAAGGACTTTCCATTCCACCTTAATCCGTCATCGTCTCGGCAGAAAAATTTAATTGAGTCCGCAATAATAGAAACACTTCTGGTGTTTGGATTTAAAATCAAACCTATACCTGGGGCGGCAAAAATCTCTATTTCTCCAGAGTCTGCGATCCTTATGAAACCCTTATTGTCTGGATGGGTTATTCCAACTTCCCTATTGGAAAATTCTTTTCTTCTTTTGAGTTCAAAACTCTCATCAAAAACATTTGTTTTTTGCGATACCTCTTCGTTGTTATATTGTGGCATGGGGTTAGCTCATGTACTTGGGAACGCCAGTATCTACGGACGTATTTCTTACATTTTTATGTGAGTGAATTTCATTAAAATACATAATAATATATGGACCTTCTTCATGCTGATCTCTAAAACCCACAAGACATCTTGTTCCTGGAGAGGGTGCCACCGATTGTATTCCGTATGTAAACGGACACGGAACATTGGGAAGTATATTTCCTACAACACTTGAGTATTTCTCGTCAACCATAACTGTTGCGGTATTGTTGTGAGAATTATAACCCATAACAGTTCCAGGTCTATTTTTAATTTCTTTAAATTTTGAGTCTTCAATTTGATCGGTAATTTTTTTATCAAATTTTGGATAATTAATCGGCATGACGCTCCTCTTTCTTATACATTTTCATCGTAAACTTCTCCGTTCATCCAGTCCTCAATATATGGAAATGGTTTGTCTCCTTTAAATTTATCTCTAATCCATTTTTTTAAATAATCTATTTTGTTACCATTGCCGGTATATACCTCTGATATTACAGAAAAAGATACTTTATTAATAAAGCCATAGGTTCCTTTATAGTCACCCCACGGCCCAAAAATATAGCCATCAAACTGTTGATTATTTTTTATTTTTTGATAAGCGCGTTTATCGTCAGCGCAGACAGCCAGCGCGTAAGCTTGGTTGTATGGAATAAATATTCTTTGATCCACCGTTGATCTGGTGGCTTTTGTTTGTACTGCGCTTGCAAGCTGAGATGTTGACAGATTCTCTTGGAGAGAATACGCCAATTTAAAACCCAATACATTCTCATCATTTGGATATTTTAAAAAAAATGTTTTTGAGCCATGTGCCGCTGGAAGCAAATTGATTTGAAATAAACCGAAAGAAAAATCTTTGGTTTTTCTATTCTCATTCAACTGTCCTGGCTTAAACCTGGATTCTCTTTCTGCAATTCCAACAAATATTGCAGCGACTTCTGGACTATACAAATTGGTTGTAATCAACATTTTGTATATTTCATCTGGGGAAAGAGCTACATTTGGTTTATTAAAATAATTTATTTTTAGTTTGTCAAAGTTTGTATCCGCAATTCTGTCCACGCTACCATAAAAAGCGTTGTCACTCGAAAGTGGTCGCAATTCTGATTGGGTCAAAAAAGATCCAGCTCTTCTTGCGCTGAAACTTATGTGGATGTGATTCCTGTGGCTTGAATCGCAAGCAAAATTAACGTATGGAGAAAGTCCTTTATATTTTTCTCTTACGGCGGAATTTGCGTCTTCTAAACCTTTTTCTAATACGCCCAATTCAGTAGCTAGTTGATCGTGCACTACGATCAAATCCGGATGCAGTTCTCTTGGTAGTTTTTGAAGCGCAGACAAAAACAAATCCAAACCTTTTCTATAAGAATCTAAGTTTGTAACTAAATCTATTGACGTACTAGCGTCAGTTCCTACCGAGTGTATATCGTATCCTCTTCCAAACGAATGATCTGAAATAGAATTATTTTCTGCAGTTAGACCAGAAAAATTTGGCCCGACTATGCCTCTATCAGTTCCTTGGCCGCCCTTGCCGATATATATTGAATTTGTCAACTGTAGCAAAAGCTCAAGAAGAGCTGCGGATACGTGACATTTTTTTTTGCCAGTGCCAAGATATTCTTTTGCTAGCGGTATTGGGGCTCCATTGCCGCCACTAAAATAAGTTCCTTCTTGATAAAGCCCAAAACTTAGGCCAGTTAGATCTTGACCGCGATTTTTGGCCTTTGTCAAAATCAATTTCAAACATGTATATGTTTCCGCCAAAATTAGTTTTTTTATTTAATTCTGCTATTTTAGTCGCATAAATTTGCTTTTCTGACTCAGTCAAGTTTTCTAATAATGCAATTTGTCTTGAGCCACCATTGAAAGATTCCGCATTTGGTTCTGCGGCGTAACCGCTGATGCTATGTGCATATGTTGTACCGTCGCTGTTGCCCACCATGCCACCAGAGCCAGTATTTAACGTTGTCGAATTTATAACTGTATCATTCAAGGCTTTGATCGTCGCCTCAAATCCACTAGGAGCTAAGCCCGTTGTTATAATCGATTGTTTCATTATTTCTGCACGAGCTGCTGCACCAGTTAAATATTTTGAGTTGGTTGGATCGTCTGGATCGGGTATCTTAACATCATCGTCAATTTCCGCACGAGATGCTATAATTGAATGCAAGGCGGATTGTGTTGACTGAGCATAGGCTGCGGTTACAAAAGCCGGATTCCTAAATAAACCATCCCCTTGCAATAATTTTGCGGGGTCCGCACTCCTAAGTGTTCTATCTTGCATCGGTTGTTTGGACATCGTAGTATTTTTAATTACTACTTCTCCGTTGGGATAAAAATGAGAACCAACTTTATCTACGATACTTTTAGTGCTTGATAAATCAGATGCATCAAATTCAAAATCTGACATTTTAATTCCCTCCTATCTCTCTGGGAATTGCCATAAGCTCTTGTGCTGTATACAATGCTGGTCCCTTGATTGCCGTAAGTCCTTTTGTGTAAACTGAAGCCAGTCCAGATGTAACTAGTTCCCAATTAAGTGTTATTGGGTTTCCGTCATCATAGTACTCGTCCCAAGCGGCCATTGGCCATTCTGATGCTTTTTCATATATTCTATTCAAAATAACAAGGGCGAATAGGGCGTCGAATGTTTTTTTCTCGATATTCGTTAGGTTATTGAGGGGATCGCCTGCTCCCAAAGAAGCAAAATGCATAAACCCGTTTGTTGGTATCGAGTTATACAAAGGCGGTGAAAGAGTAAAAACTGCTTGTTCTTCCAGAATAGCGTTGTATAAAATCTCATATCTTGTATATATGACAGATTGTGGGTTAATTAGTTCTTTTACTTTATCTTTTACATAAGCTATAGAATTAGATGTTGATTCTGGTATGCTCAAAAATATCGACCTTATTTTTAAGTAAGTTGAATCATATATTGCTTTATCCGTTTTATAAAACACACTAGCCATATATCTGTCATCATACTTTTGAGCGTTGTTTTGTGTGTATGCTGTTTGATAATTTTCTGGATTATTGTAAACGGCGCCTGCTTCAAAATCGTCGGCTGTTAGAATCATTTGCGGATTGTTTGGACTTATTCGTAATACAAAAAGTTTTCCTTCTAGAGCTTCTCTCACGTAATGAAGAGCCTTAGAAGCAGGTGAATTGGGATTGATAATTGCAGTACTTGATGTAATATTGTTTTTGTTAAGTTCCGGTGCTTGCACGCCTTCAAATCTTACAGTGTAAGACTTTCCGCCACCTATAATATCTTTAACCACAATCGTGTCACCGTCTTTAAAGTGTTCAGCTTTAACTATAACTTTAAAAAATTCTCTAAGGCCAGTTTTTTCTGGACCAAGACCAGAATATTTCAAAATTTCTGACTGCACTATGGCGTTTTCCAAGCTGATGTATTTTACGAGATCGGATATTTCTTTTTCTTTATAACCCATACTCTTAAATATATCATCAGATCTAACATAGGCGTGTCCTGCTTCTGTTTTAACATTTGTTTTTACTCCCAAAATTCCTGGAAGAAGTCTCTTTGAATGGAATTTGCCCACAACCATTCCTTGAAAATTAGACAATCCTCCGTCCATTGGTTTTCCATTTTTGGAAAGATATTGTATGTAGCAACCGTGTTGATCCAAAACATTCTCTCTCACCCACTTCCATGCGCCCCAAGCTGCGTCAGTTGCCAACGCAAGGCCTCCACCAACAAACGCTCCGGCAACAGGGTTAACCAAGCTTACGGCAACAGTTGCAGTGGCTGTTACTGCTGGCATCACCAAGCCAGCAAAAATTGCCGCTCCCATACCGCCGCTTTCTATTCTACCGGTATTTGCTTTTATTAATTCTTTTATTTTTTCTGAAGTATCCGGCAGTGCGTCGGCGAGTTGATTGGCTTGAATATCCTTCAACAAAGCTGTATGGCCATGCGTGTACTGCAACCCCCCGACCATTTGATCCTTGAGCATGTCGGCCAAATTGTCAATTGATACCGATCCATTTACGGTCAATCTACTGTTATTTGATTTGTTGGCCAAAAGAAGACGCGCATCATTTCGAAGATTTTGCATGCTGAAATGGGCGGCGCACCAAGACGACATAAACCATCTCGATGGGTCATTCACGGAGACAAATGCATTAGGTGTTATCGTGGTGACAAAACCAGTTTCTGGGGTGAAATGATGAACAACTTGTTCAACTTCAAAAATTCCATATATTCTTTCATACACATCAGCCAAATAGACAATATCATGAGGCCTTATATCTGCATTCCCTATTATGATTATTTCTCCACCATAAAGATCTTTTAACGATTCTTTCAAATACGAAAGAGCGACTCGTCTTGCTGTTAATTCATCGGGCTCGCCTTGGGCGTGTTTAGAAATACCCCTAAATGTTTCAAATGGATGGAAGATTGGATGCAATACTCCCCAAACCCCTTCGCCTTTTGGATTGTCCCAATACAAACCAGTTTCTACGGTTTTTTCAATTTGTTTTTCTGGTGGTGCCGATTTGTCCAACGAAACTGTAACGGGATATTTGCCATCAGAAACTGCTGTTATTTGTGTTGCAACTCGTCCGTTTTCTTTAATGTTGTTTGCGATAATATGCGTAAACGAACTTAGGTAATGCATTCTTTGAAACGGCTCTCTTATTTCAACGACCGGTTCACCATATTCTCTTGTGAAAGGGTTGTCGACCGCTCTCAACAAAGTGCCCGGTCTTCCCAAAGAATAGTAAATAGAATCGTTGTACGCTTTATTTAAGATGTTTGCTTGTCTACTGAAATTTTCAATATTTTGCAAACCGTAACCAACTTGGGCCATTGAAACTCTAAACATATTCAAAAGATTTCCAAGCACTGTATCAAATGCATTAAAAATAGGCCCTATAGTTTTGTCGTAAAATTTAATTGCATCTTCCCCAATTCCAGTAACCCAGTTGCTTGCGTTGCTGCCTTCTTTTGCGTTTTTTTGTAGCAACTTAATAAACGTTTTGTTATCTTTTGCGTATTCTGCTTCGTAGTCTATGAATGCGTGAAAAATCGGATCTACTGCCCTAAAACTCCATTGATCATTGTCGTTACCAAAAACATTAAAAGCTGCCAATCCAGCCGCTATTGTTGTTGTTCCTGGATTAAGAGCTAGAGCTGCATTTGCAAAAGAAGCAAGTCCGGTTGCACTATACCTTTTCTTATCCGGTCTTAGAACCAACCATGCTCTTGCGTACGGATCTGACCACATCTTTTGCCTGAATATTCCAACCAACAATAAAAATAATTGTTTTGGGCTTTCAATTTTGGCAATAAGTTCTTTGACCTCTTTTTCTGTGCTGTTTGATTTTGATTCTTTGCCAAATTTTTCTGCAATTCTTTCATAAATGTTTTGGTTGCCAGATCCGCTTTCGGAAAGATCTTGACCCGTACTATCATCTGTTGAAACATCTTTCTTGGAATACTCATACGTTTCAAAATGACTCGTTACAATTTGAATAATGCTTTTTGCCTTATTGTAAATAAGGGCGTTGTATGCGTCCAGAATTCCCTTATCCTTGTTGATGATTGGTTTGTTCTCTGCGTCTTTGCCATCAAACCCAGCATCTATATATTCGTCTACCGCTATGTCTATAGCCGACTGTTTTGCCGCGGTTTGGGCACTGTTTGCACCTATCCAATCTGCCCCTAACAAGGTTGTAAATTCCGAACTTCTAGTATCTGCACCGAATTCTTCTAGCGTAATTTTAGACTTGCCCGTCAAAAGTTCGAAAATTGGATCATTGGATATACTGTCGTCGTCAGGATCAAGATTGTAAACTTGTTGAAATATATTTTTTACAGAATCATAAGTGTGATAAGCGAACCTGAATTGGTCCCATATTTGTTGGGCCTCGTTCACCCTTCTTCCATTTCCTGCAATAACTTTTACTGTACTATCAAATTTTTCATCGTAAAACCCTCTAGCAACAACAGATACGGGATCTAATTGATCGTACACCGCTGAAAAATTTTCGTTCTTTTTTCCTTCTCTATCTTTTTTTAGTTCTTCAAATAATTTGTCTCTTGAAACGGCGTCCAAATTTTCATTATCTTTAATAAGGTTGTAGTATTCAAGATAATTTCCACCTTGGCTCCATTCTTTTTGCCAATCTCTTTGCGTTTTTAGGGCGATTATGTCATCAAGAAACTGATATTCGTGTTCAACCACAACTCCATTGGGGCTTCTTCTCAGAGAGGGGTGCCCGGCATTTGGATCAATTCCTACCTGTCTAGCCGGCAGTCTGCCGTCATTCATCATCAAAACATCTTGAATAGGCCCGCCATCTGACGCCTTAAATGCTCCAAAACCAACAAGGAAATTACCCTCGGAAAATTTCCAACCATCTTCGACATACCTAAATCTATTCGCCGGATTATAAGAACTAGTAACCACTCCTAATGGAGTCGCATCATTAACGAAGGTGAATCTGCATTCTGCAAGATCCTGCTCAACCATCCCCATAGCCTCAAATTGACCGGCGGTAGTCGCCATGCCTGATTTGGAAGAATTAACGATGCCGATATTTTCAAGAGGGGAAACAATTTGACCTTTTTCGTTGATTAACAAACCCAGGAAATAAGCAGCATCTGGAGAAATAATTGCATCAATAGCCCCGGATCCATCTCCGTCTGATTCTGTTGCTCCCCACAAGAAATACGCTGGTGCACAAACTACCGCAGAATTTGTTTTTTCATTGTAAACAAGAACTCTTCTTTTCTTATATTGTTCTGGGGAACCAACTAGATCCTCTTCAGAAAAATTGTACATTTTCAGAAACTTTTTTAACACTTCTCTTTGAACTTCTGGAGTGGGTCTTACTTTGTTTATTTTTTCAGCGATATCTACCAGGCCAGGCATTGTGTTGTTCGAATCTGTAAATATTGGATTGTATGGCCATCTCATGGCAATATAGAATTGTTCTTCCTCTGCGGTTTTTGGCATTCCCCAATCGCTAAAATTTAAAGGCAGGGTATTGAATTCTTGTTGTAATTTATATATAGGATCAAGATCTTGATAATAGTCTTGAAATTTTTCAGTAAATTGATCCGGATTTTCGTTCATAATTGGTAAAGGCATTTGTATTATGAATGATGCGTTTATTTGACCCAAGTTTCCTTCTGGGTCAAAAATTCCAGACGGATCAAAAGCTGCCGTACCTTCTAACAGATTTGTGCCGCCAACATCAAGGATTGGCAATAATGGAATTTTTGCGGCAAAATTAAAATTGAAATCTAAACTAATTTCTCCATTTTTTTCAGAAACCAAAGCGGTTGATTCTGAATCTGTTTCTTTTGAAATTAAACCTTTTTCGATAAGCGAAATAGAAAGAATGTTATTAATTGTTTTTTTTAGATCTTCTTCGTTATCGCCTTTAACTATTTTATCAAAATCAAGCGAAGGAAGTAGGCCACTTGTTCTGTTGGTAAAGAAGGGGTATCTAAATCTTATGGGAAGTTGATCAAGTTGCTTGTGCGCTTCTTTTTGCATTGGCATGGTGATTTCAGTTCCGTTAGAACCAAACGGCAGGTGAAATCCTACTTGAACTTTGCCTTTGTTAACTGGAAGTTTGGAAACAATTTTGTTGTTGTATTTATAGATACTCCTGTTTTCGTCAAGAAAATTTATAACCTTTCCTCTAAACATTGTTCCAGATTTGAAAATTCCTTGAAATGACAACATGTCTTTGGACATCGATGCTATCGATTCGGACAAAGTACTTTCACTTGCCCTGTTAAGACCCGCCAGATCTGCCCCCATTGACTGCTCTTTGTTAACAGTGTCAAGTATTGATTGCAGCGAATCATCTGCATCAATGTAACCCGGTATTGAAACTCCGTCTAATTTAGCTTGTTCTTCATTTGGAAAACCGGTAGATACAGGGAAAATTCCAGAGGTATATAACCAGTGTGGTTTACCATAAAAAACTGTAGACCTATCTTCAAATGGTCTTACTGCAACAATATAGTTTGGAAGAAGTCTTGCGCACATTTGGAACATGTCCCAAACCGATCTCATATAAGTTTGAGCCCTAAAAGAAACTTCGTCATAAATATCATCATCAAGATCTGACACGAGCCCCATAGTTTTCAAAACATTGGAAAATCCACGACCTTTAAAATTTCCAAGAAGTTGCGCTCCCAAAAAAACTCCAGCGCCTGGCCCCAAAATAAAAGAAGATCCTACGGCAGTTGCGGCAGCAAGTCCGGTGCCTAGAATATGGGTAGTTCTTAATCCTTCGTTTGTATTGGTCAATTTGTTAACTTCAGTTGTTTTTTCAAGCACTTGATTAGCATCGACATTGCTTGCGCTTTGCGACTGCTCAAGCAATCCAGCCCAAGATCTGTTAGATAACCTGTCTACGTAACCAAATTTTTCTTTGTCTATTTCACTTATGTCTATACTCGCCATGGTTGCCCAACCGTCGTCTAAATCGCCTCCCAAAAATTGCGCGACTCCAACTCCATTCCCTGGATAAATATTTCTTTTAAATATTTCCAAATCTCTTTGTGTAGAAAAATTACCCCATAGGGTTTGCATTGCGCCAATCAAGGGTGTTCGTACTGAGCCACCAAAACTTTCCATTCCGGAGTAAGAAGGAAAGTTTCCAGCACCATAACCGCCAGCAAGATTAAAAGCGCCAGGCACCAGAGTACCAGCTCCTCCCGTCAAAAGATTAGCAGTTGAATTTACAGCCAAGCCCGCAGTACCTGATATTGGATTTCTGCCTACGGCATTAAAAGCGTTGATAACGCTTTGCTTGTACATTGAACTTTTGGCTGCTTCCTGCTCAGTGAGCGGTTGATAAAGTATAGAGCCAAAATGTCTAATCCCAAATTTATTTTCCGAAAATACTGCGCCCCTTGTTGCGTGGGCGAATGCCTCTCGCATTCTTGATGCCCCCATAGAAAGAAGTCTAATCATCAGATCCCTGGGCTCCGACAACCAAAGACCAGTGTTTATGCCTCCATCTATCTTGCCGCTATCACCCTTTTTCTTGGTGCTATTGATGATTGGACTTAACTCAACTGCATCCGATTGTGCAACAACTGTTATAATCTCTCCGTGATCCACCTCTGCTATTACTCCATTAAAAATCGTCTGCAAAGCATTGGGGTTTGATCCGTATCCAGCCCTAAGATGAACTCTTACTCCTGGTTTTAATCTCATTTGGGCTATCTCTGTAACATATTTTGAATTCATGTGTGATTTCAAATTCATAGATCTTTTTAAGAGGGTTTCAATCATCTTGGCGGAACCCGACGTAAGATTGGCTGCGTATTTGTCAATATCTAAATTTGTTATTCCACCGTAAAAAGCACCATCCGTGTTAATCAGACTGCTCAAACCAACTTCTGGTTTAGAAAGTTTTGAATACATATTAGAGATTCTTAGCATAAGCGTATCGCCGAGAAGATCCTCTGATTGAACAATGGAAAAATCAACGATTGATTGTAGTCCATAGAAATTATCAAACAACTTAACACCAGCAAAATAGTTTGAATCATCTATCAGCCAAAGCATGTAGGTCGGATAGGCTCTAATCATTCTTCCGGACAAATCCCTATACTGATTGTCCATCATCATTTTTTGCCAATGCTTAGCGACCCCTTTGTATGTTCCGCCTGATGCAACGGATTGCATTTTTTCTTTTTGGGAAGACCCGTAAGCCGACTGATAGCTGTCAACACTTTTTGCCCCAGGAACTCCTGTGTGTGAATTTTGTTTTTCTCTTTCCGGTGTTTGGGTGTCAGAAATTTGCGTTACCTTAGACGTAGGAGAAACCCCTCCGTCTGAATTCATTCTAAGAAAATCTTGCGCCACATAGAATCTTCCATCATCCCTATTGGAATAGCCCATAATATATCCGCCATCAGGCGTTTGATATATTGCCGGTATTTTGTTTGTATCGTTTGGATCTGCGGCTGGTACGAGATGAATTATCCCAAAATGGTCGACATCATCCGGATCAAATGACGGAAGTTCTTTATTCTTAGAATTTTCTGCTGTTTCTGCTATTAATTTGTTAAATTTTTCCACTTGTTCTTTTGAACCAGAAACCAAATCTCCTATGCGCACATTGCCATATCTTGTCTCAAATTTAACATCATCAAAATTATACTCAATATTATTATCGTCTTTAAAAAGATCAATCATATCTTTCCAAATAGTTGGATATTTGTTGGCTATAAAACCACTTGACTGCAATGATGTTTCAAATTCTGGTTCTGTTTGTTGATCAAATATCGCTATTCTAAATATTTTCATCGCTTCATCAGCGGCTAAATTATTTTGGGTAATCAAGTAATCTTTTATTTCTTGTATGTTTCCATTGTTTTCAATTAATTTCTTTTTTACGAAATAGACAAAAGATTTACCTCTATCATTTAAATAATTTTTTTCATTTTCCCATTCACCAACTGGCAGTGTATAATTTTCCGGATCAATTATATTGTTCACCACATCGTTATCAAACATTTCGAATTGTCTAAAATAAAAATCTGGATCCAAAGATCCAACAACCATATTGCTGGAAGGATCGGTGATTGACAACGGCATATCGGGGTACGCATTGAATGCTCCCCAATTTTGTTTCAATCTCAAAAAAGGATTTCTTTTTGATCCAAATTCTTTGATTAAAGATATTTGTTGTTCCGAACTAATGTTTTCTCGTTTTTGTTGGAAAATGTCAAAATCAACAAGCATCAAATTAACGTTGTAAACGTGTGGAAATTCTGGAATCGTGTCCACCGAATAGTTAAGGGGCAGCACATACTTGACCCCTGCAAGAGCGCATATTATATTTTTAATGCCCATGAAACCGATAACACCGGCCGCATGTTCAAGGCGCGCCAGACCGCTAAGGTAATCAAACATTTTCTTTATTTTTCTTAGTTCATTTTCTCCAAAGATAGTCATAGAAATGCTGATCATGGTATCTTTTGATCCTATGTACTGAAATGTTGGCTCATCCTGCATTTGAAGCTGGAACTTCGCCATATTGTTCCCCATTGAAAGAGAAACTGAATTAACTATCACCGAATTTTCATCTAGGTCTATTTTCATCATTGGAACTTCCCATTCCTTGATGTTAAATGCCGATATTTTTCTTCCATCTATGCCTGAATATTTTTCGGCGTCCCTGACCAAACCAATTCCAAGCAGTCGGATCATTTCTTCGTCTTTAAAAAATCTTTCATACAAACTCGCCATAAATGCATCAACAAATTTTGATTGTTCGGCAGCATATGTGGCGGACCATTCCTTTGAGCTTGTTGGATTAGATTTGTCAAAATCTATTTTTTTCTTTTTTAGAATAGCTTCTGTGTTTTGTTTGATTTGAAAATCTAACAATCCGTTGAATGGATTGTGCGGCGGTGTAAAGACTTGATTTTGTTTCTCTAAGCTTGTTTGTTTCTTCTTCGGTGGCTTGTGCCGGAACTTGCAAATCATTTGGGGATTTGCGGTTTTTTAAATAATCTATAACCGCGGGATTTGTAATGCCATTGGCGTTGATGTGTTGCACAACAAGTGCATCATAAGTCATTTCGTAACTATTTTTTGCATTCGCCCCGGCAAGAGCTACTTCTACCATTTTTGCAGCGGCTTTTTTCATAAACACTGAAGCACTGTAATCTAAAGAACTTGTATATACGGTGTATAAATCCCTGTACAAAATTTCATCTGTGATATTTATACCTAATTTCAAAAGCAAATTTTCCCAAAATGCTCTTCCATAATCAAGAACTGCTTTTTCCTCCTCGCTTCTAAATGAGGAGACATCTGGTGTGTATATTTTTGATTGTATTTCTGCAGGAATGTATAAAGTTATATTTTTTCCGTTAACCCAATCATTAATAATATTTGTCGTTAACAGTCCGTCCTTATATGCAGGAACTATTTGAGAATTCTGTAAAAAATCTCTTTGTTGATCTTTCAGTATTGCAGGTAAACGGTCTTCGGCTGTATTGATTGGGGCTATATCTTCTCCAACTGTCTTTAAAAGAAACTCTGCGTTTACGGAATTGGCCAAAGATCCGGCGGCTCTTCCCATGTAATGCCTGAACTTACCCCAATGAATTGCCTGATTAAAATCTTTCAACATGGGGAGGTACGGCTTATGATTAAATTGAGATAATTCTAGATTAACTTCTAATGTAAACGGAAAGTTTTGCACCGTTGATATAGTCATGCTGGTTAATGCAACGCCAGTAATATCAAATACAGAATTGAGATAATGATTTTTAATCGGAAGAATAGGTGCGTACTTGAAGGCTGCAATTAATCCCCTTAATGAAGAAAGAAATTTATCAACCCTACTTTCATCTGCTGAATCTTTAAAATTAATGTAGTAGTTTGAATTCAGGTTTATTTTTGTTGCATCTTTGATATCTGATATTCCCCAAATTTCTTCATAATTTGGAAAATATAATTTTAAGTTAATAGTGGTTTCCTTAAATCCAGAATTATATTTTGGTGAAGCTTTTTGTCTGATTGCACCGCCAGTTAAGCTTCCGGTTTTGAAACCTGTATTAACCGATATTGTAATTGGTGGAACATAAAAGTTCGCGGCTCCAATTCTTAAATGAAATATATCTGGATTTACCGGTGGAGTATTTACAAATGTTCCAGTATCTTTGATAGCCTTTTCTATTTTTTGGGCGGTCGTAAAATTCTCTATTGCCCAAATCGGCTTAAAAGTAGATTCGCCTTTCGCATCTGTGCCAAAAGCTTTGAACATACTTTCCATAATTTCTTTGTGATTATTGAGTGGATCATCTTCAAAATATCCATAATCGCCAGTAGCAGCCAACGCAGTAATAAAAAGTCTGTACAAATTTGGAAAATATTTATATACAGTTGCAAGAGCTAACGGATCATTATAAAAATAATTCTTTGTTTGTATAAGTTTTTCAAGCCAGAACGTATCTCTGATCGGATCGTTGAAATCCGCAGCTGATTTTCTTAATGTATCTGCGCTTTGAAAACGCAATCTTGCGAACTCCCTGATCCCTCCAGCCATTTCCGCTAAATCGATTAAACCAGACTGATATATTTTTTCAAATATTAAATTTCTATTTTTTTCATCTTTTATATGATTTAACTCAGATTTTCTAAAACTAGTTAATTCTTTAAACAATTTATTATCTGGTGTGTTTGAAAAATTATCTTTTGATAAACCTATGGAAGAAAGATCTTTATTAAGCTCATCTTTTCTTCCCCCATCCCAACCGTCTAAGCCGGTAAATGGAAGACTGACACCTCTTGTTACAACAGCAGTTCCCAAGTCGGAAACAAATTCAGCCCAGTTTTTAAATTTGGTCCAACCAGATCTATCCCCAGACATTTCGCCAAATAGGGTTTCTAGCGGAGCAAGATCCGATTCGGCGTACAGATTGGAGGAGGCTTGGTCGGAATTGAGATCTATTTCATCAGCCATAATTTACCTGAACATATTGTTTGTTTTAATAAATTCTTGCATTTTGTTGGCGATATTATCGCCATTAAATGTTGAACTATAATTAGTCATTATAGCATTGTTTTTAATATTGGACGAATTATTGGACAATTGATTTGTAATTGGCTTTTTTACTTCTCCGGATTGTAAAAAATCTTTTTTATATCTAGCCTTTTGAAAATCGGGATTATCGTAGCCATCTCCGTCCATTTGTATATAACCAGCGGACTGGCTTACAAGGCCTTCGTACGAGCCTCTAATTGGGTCTGGAGGGGATTCTGAGAGCATTCTTCTCGACGAGGCTATTACATTGCTCCTAGAATCTGCCCCAATAGAAGTATTGATTTTTTGATTGGCTATTCTGCCAGACAAAACGTTTGACGTTCTTGTTCTTGAAGAAGTGTCTGTTCGTTTGGCCGCAGCGTCCGCTAAATTTTTGTTTTGTTCGTCTGCACCTAAAATCATACTTTAAATACCTAAAATCTAGAGGCTATATCTGAATAGGGATCTTGGCCCATAATTGGCAGTCCGTTGTACATAGTACTGTTGATAGGCCCGTCGACAACATCTCCGAAAATGCCCCTTAAATTGTTTAAATCCTGTATAGATCCAGTTGTATTGATTTGATATTGCATTGCGCGACCATACGTTTGCCCGGCGTTTTGTTCCATTTGACTAATTATTTGTTGCCTTGTTGGATACCCTGTTTCGTATGGATTACCGCCAGGAAGAAGTGGAGGTCCCTGTATGTCTGCTGCAGTATGATCTTTTTTCTTTTTAGACTGATACAAAAAGCTGGCCCCTATCAAAGCCGCCGCTGCTACTGTTCCTCTGCGAACATTTTTTGATTTAAAAACATCAAAGCTCATTCGCTTATAATTACTTCTTTGTATTTCAAATATTTCGTCTTCTCCTGCAGTAACTGATCTTGCTATGTCATCAGCTAGCCTACCTATATCATCTAGGTCAGATTCATCTGGCGCGGCTATTGATCTAACTAAACCTGCAGTTTCTGCGTCAAGTGTTTCTAGTTGTTTTCTACCCTGAACATAACGAAACGCTTCTTGTGCTATTGGCGAAATATCTTTTCCATCAGTCTGTCCTGCTCTTATTCTCATAAAGTCGAACAAATGTTTTGATCTTACTTCTTCAGGAGAAACATTGTCTAAAAATTTTTTTGCATAATTTTCATCTACTAAATCAATTGCAGCTTCTGTGTCATCTGTATGTTCTCTAAACGCCCTTTGAAGAACCCCAAAAGAAGCTGGATCTCCCATAGCTCTTCTAGCGTCTCTTCTCGTTTTGGCCAACTCAAACAAAGACATCATTTCGTGTTCAACGCCTTCTGGGCCTTCATCTCCCAATAACCTTGAACCAGCGGCGCCAAAATTAACCCTAAGTTCTGATTCAATAGCGTCAACAATGTCTAGTGTCGTGGAAGAAGTGCTTTCATAATTGTCTTGTATTGCTCTTAATCCCGCACCAAGCTTTCGACTTGTATCTAATTTTTTTATTTTATATATCGATTCCTTTGATGGATCTTCAGCAAGTTTTTTAAGTTCTTCCATACTTGAAGAAAGACCTGAAATTTTTATCATTTCTCTGGCTGCCTTAATATACTCTGCTTTTGCGGTTGGCAATTTCTTTCTTGCTATCATTCTTATTCGTGCAGAGGTTGCAACGTCTATGGCCGCTCTTGCGACTTGTGCTTCAGAATGTTGTATTGATGTTGCTGCATATGTGTTGTATAGTCTTGAGCCCTTTTTTAGAGTGAACATCTCTAGCGAGTCTTCTGGTTTTAGCCTTTCAAGTACTGATAATTCTTCCCTGATTCTTTCTTGGGCTTCTGGGTCATCAACAAAATTTGCTAATGCAAACCTATATGAAGTTACTGCGGCATCTATTATTTGTGCTCTTACACCCTTTAATCTACCTGACAAAACCATAGGATCAAAACCAACCAATTCTTCTTGCGCATATCCTGCAGCTAGCTGACTTGCTCTCATTGCAAACAAAAATTCTGATTGCTGAGAAATTCCAGCTTTTGCTGCGTCTGACTGTAGATATCTTTTAATCGTGTCATAGGTGGTTTCTATGCCAGTTCTTTTTGTAACCTGTTTTGCAATAGCTTTGTAAGCTTCTGCAAGCTTTCCTGCTTGTTCATCTGTTAAACCTTTGATTGCCTCATCGTAAGAAAGCAGTTCTTTATCTCCTATAGATTGATTTATTATGTCAACGATATTTGATCTTGGTTCTACTGGTACAGTAGTTCTCTTTGTTAATTCCGCAAATGCATCTGCCGACATACTGTCGGCAAGAGTTTTCAATGCTTCTGGGTCTTGTAATATATCCGAAACAGATTCAACTCCAGCAGCTATATTAGCTAAGCTACCAATTGTTTCGCCATAGTCGCCAACAGATTTAGCCGCATACTCTGCAATAATTTTTGCTTTAGCTTCGTGAACAATACCTTGTCTTGCTGCTTTTTCAATCCCCTTAAAATCTTCGGCGTTCAAAAACGCGATTTTACCTTCCAAATCACGACTAAACAATTCGTCTAGCGTTATTGATGGGTCACCTCTTCCAACTAAACTATCGTTTATTTCTTTTAACATTTTTGAAGCAATGTCTTCATCAACTCCTGGCACTGTTGTAATTTGAGCCATTCTTGCACTCAAGTATGGTCCTGCTTGTTCTGGACTTAAATTTTTTGCAATCTGTTGTGTAACGGGCATTCCTTCATCGTTCAACACAACGCCGATTCTTGATCTTGTAGATGCTGAACGCATCTCTGCTGCCCTTTCAAAAGCATCTACTTCAGCCGCATCTTGAAAGCTTTCAATTGGCGCTCCTCTTTCCATTTCTTTTGCTTTTCTTACAATTGTCTCCAATGTAAATAGACCAGATTCATCAACATCTAAAAGTTTTTTCTCCCCAATGTGGGATCCCTTGTAGGAAAACTTGCCATCTGTTTTGGCTAAAACATTTTTTAATTTTTCAAAAATTTTTCTTGCCGTTGATTCATCAACACCTGTTTCTTTCATTATTTCTGTTAAAAACTCATCACTTTCCATACTAGATTGAAGTCTAGTTATTGTTTCTGGATCTTTATTTAAAAGTCCTTGTAAAGTTGCAACAGAATCAAATCTCGGCACTGCGAATAAGGCTTCTTCTCTTGATTTAGGATCTCTTACAATTCTTGATGCAAGACGCGTCTTTCCACTTTCATCTTGGAAAGTGCGTAACTGAAAAATAGTATCGTCGTCAAGGTCAAATCCACTCAATACCGACTTGTATCTGCTAGTATTTTCGTTGGAAACAAGCATTTGATCTCCATCAAGTGCAAATTGAACAAATGTTGCTTTTTCTGTTGTTTTTTTGCTTGTTCGTATTGGAATAAGTGTATCGCCACCATCTGCGAAAATTTTTGATAAGTCCTGGCTTGTTGCCGGAGTTCTGATACTATATCTGGTTGCACTCGGAACAACTAGTCTTGGAACATCGTTTTTAAGTGTAAATGCTTGTTTTGCAAAGTGTGATTTAACAAGGTTAATCATTGGTATGCTTTCTTCCAGCGGCAAACCTAATGCAATAATTCTATCTATTTCCGCCAATTCTCTTCTTCTTTTAAGAACAAGTCCTTTTGCTGATGGGGTTAAGTCTTCGAAATCTAATCCAGCTAAATCTGTTTTTTCAGCTTCTATAAGAGCACGAACTTCTTCTGGTATTTTTCCAGTTTTTAAAAATGCCTTAATTCCTTCTTGAGATTTTGCAATTTGTGCTTGTTGAGCTTGAAGAAAATTTTTACTCGTAAATAAAGTTGGTTCAGCCATCAATTCCATTGGTTCTACATAAACTTGTTCAGAACTGCTCATAGCTGCGTTCATTCCTAAATATGGAGTTGTACCAGCTTCTTCTTTAACCGTACTTATATCTCCAATAATCGATGTCCTTTTGAATTGCTCTAAAATATCAGGCAAAGTTTCGCTTTCAAGTAGATCGAACTCAATTTGTTCAAGATCTGTCAACCCGCGAAGTGATCGGCTTTCTAATTCTTTTCTTCTTTTACGCATTCTTTCAACTTCTTTTATTGCTTGTTTATAAGTAATAGCGTTGCCATCAGGCGTTTGATATGTATTAGGTCCATAATTTTCGAATCTTAAAACTCCAGCTTTAGCTTTTATTGTCCCACCCAATGTTCTTCCATCCGGTAATGTTATTTCTTCTCCAATTCCAAATCTTATTGTGTTATCAGTTGTTGTGCCAGAACTAATTATTTGTCGTAATTTTTGTATTTGCCCTTCTAGAGCTCTCAACTCATCCAATTGGTTTTCATCTATCATTCCTGGACCCAAAGATTTTAATTCTTCTTGCAGGTTTCTAAATTTTTTATATTTTTGATCTAAAAGATTTTGCGCAAACGATTCAGTCATTAAAACAGCGCCATCTCGTGCTGGTTTTATGTTATCTTCTAAAGAGTTAATAACTTGTTCATATTGCAAAGATTGCCTTATTTTATCCGCATCAGTTCCAGCAGCAGATTTTACAGTGTCTATTGTTTTTTCTAATTGTTTAAAAATAATTGATGACTGCCCTTTGAGATCTCCGGGAGAAGTTACTGAAGGTGGAAGATTTTTAATTTGCTCTGACAATAAACTTAAAACGTTATATTGGTCTAAATTTTGTGCTGGATCTGTTCCAATCAAACCGGAAACTTTACCGATGTACTGCATAGCAGTTTCGGGGTTTATAGTTCCGTCTCCAATTGTTTTTGCAACTCTCAATTCTGCTGGAGTTAACTCGTCTCCTCTAGCCATCTTAAGAATTATATCTACTATATTTGTTAATTCCAAAGATTTACCAATATCGCCAATAGACGACACACCCATTCTTCTCAATACACTGCCTAATTGCTCAGTGGTGAACTCAATGTCTCTTGGTGCAAGTTCTGATTGAGCTCTTTTTGGAATTTTTCCAACTAGTTTGCTAATTTTTTTTAGGGCTTCGGAACCATCGGAACCTGTGCTAGTGCTATTTGCTAATTTATCAAAAAAATTATTAACAGCATTATCTGTTAAAATTGTTGAACCTGTTTTACTGAAAAGAATAGATTGTTCCAATAAAGACAACGGAATGTCTTCATCAGCCATACGAAGACTTAATTGTATAATATTTTCTTGAGTAATGTTCGTGAAACCTGGCATATTTTGTGATATAGGAGAATCTAGATCAAAAAGTGCACCCACTATACTCTCATTACCTTTTGTAGAAAATGTTGCCTGTACACCGCTAACTTTTTTGCCGATTAATCTATCTAATTTTAATCTTCTTAATTCTTCTTCCGAAGCACTGCTTAAAAAATCATTGACTGCTTTAACTCTTGATTGCAAAGCCGCCGCACTCAAGCCTCTTTCCGCAGCGCCTGTTGATGTAACAAATCTTACTGATGACGTTGGCATTCCTACATTAGCGCGTTCTGCTTCTAAAATATTTTTTTCAACATCACCCGAGTCAAATAACACTCCAGTTACAGTGTTCAGTATAGAACCATCATCTTGAAATTGTAAATGTTGCCTTATAGGATCTCTTGAAAATATTTTTCTTCCAAGTTTGATGTACTCATTTTTTTCCATATTAGAAAATTCCTGCAGAAATATTTATTGAAGATTGACCACTATTATTTTGAACAGGCATAACTGAACCGGATATTCCATTTCTTGCCATCAAAATTCTTAGCTTTGCAGCTATGGACGCTTGATTTTCCTGCGCAGAAAAAGATGGATAACTAGGATTTGTCAAATTTGCTTCACGTATTTGTTGCGGATAATAGCCCATTTGAGACATGTTTATTCCCATAGATTGACCCATTTTAATTTTGATGTGTTCCATATTGGTATTCGGATGCCAACCTTCCCAGCTCAAATCAGGAAGTTCATGTCTGCTAAAAAATTCTGTTAAATCCGGTTTTTCTTCTACGGGCATTCCCCAAGCGGCTTGATAAAATCTTCTCTCCAACCTCGGGGCGGTTGACAATATTTTTTCTCTTTCTTCAGGATTTTGTTCCTGTATCATAGATCTAAAATGTTCTCTTTTTCTTTTTGGCACTGCCAAAGACAACGTGTCTACGGAACTACCATACAAATCTGCACCATACATAGTCCTTCTGGCGGCCTGGTTAAATTGGTTGGCGGAAACGGAATCTCCAACTTGAGAAGCTTGTGTTGCTAAAGATCTATTTTTAACGTACGAAAGAATATCGACATACTCTTCCAAAGCCATTTGTTTTTTACGTTCTTTTGGAATAAATCTTTCTCCCGTAAAAACTTCTTTTGCGTTGTTGTACGCTGAATAAGCGGTTCCCGTTGTAAGGCCAACCAATGCCCCAATCGCCCTTGTTGTTGCCCTTCTGCCAAATAAAGCACCAATCCCTGCTGTGATCAATCCTGCCGTTAAAGGATTTCTTTGAGTGCTTTTATTATAAATTGGTTTTATAAAACTTTCAATTGGACTGTTCCATTCCGGAAACGAATTTCCATAGACATTTCTTCTCTCCCAATCTTCCCTAGCTGTTCTATTCGGAAAGAATTTTGTATTAATGAAAGTATCTCTATGGGCCAAGTATTCTCCCATTTGGCCAACCATTTTTGCAGACCTACTGATGCCGAGCTCCTCAGCGCTCGCATGTTTATATTTATAAGGGCTAAATTCATTTCTTTTTGTTGTCTGTGCAACTTGAGCTCGTATATTTTCTACCTCCACCCTTTCTGATGGCTCAAGATTGCCCATATTAATAGTTCTGTCAAGAGACCTGAATTGCCTTGAGTATGGCGCTACGTCTGCGAGAATATCAAGTTGAGTAACCGGACTTTCGTAATCTCTTCTTAACGGGTTAAGCCTTTCGTACGCAACTCCAGGCAATCTCAATTCTCCTTCTTGAATTTTGGAAAAAGGATCGCCAGTTTGAAAATTTATAAAATAATCAGATCCCGGCAAGAACGGATATTTCATTCCCATAGTGTTTCTTATAGGATTCAAATATGTTATATCTGTTCTTTCTTTCGGAATAAATCTTCTTGCTATTTCAGAAAGTTCTAATGTAGATTCACTTGCCGGAACGTCTCCAAGACCGCCGAGATTAAGGTCCCAAAATGACCTAGTCGACCCATATGCTTTGGCCGCTGATTGCAAAACCGGAACATTTGGTTGGAAATCGGCGTTTCCAAATCCAAATGTTTCCCTCAAAGAACCTAAACCAAAACCGTAAATACCGGCCATTTCTTGCATTCTGAAGCTAAACTCTCGGGATTGAAATGCCGGACTTTGAGTGGTTATAGGGGCTCCCGATGGAACTATTGATGGCGGTATGTAGCCGGGAACTGGCGGAGGACCATATTGAAATGATTGTGTATAGTTTTGATTTGCGGTAGCAATTGCGTTATATGATATATTTCTAGCTGTATTTAATTGTCCTGCTGCTCCTGCAACTGAACTATTGTAATCACCTATCTGCAATCCTGTTATTGGACCAGATGGTCTGCCTCCGCCAAAAGCTGCCACACCATCTTTATCAATTTGTGCTCCATAAATTGGGCTTACTCTTCCTGACGACAACAGCCCTGATGGATCGAACGCACCACCATAACCAGCAGGGACATACTGAGAAAGGGCTTGAGACACTTCTTGCTGGTGCATCTGAACTTGAGGTTTAAGCAACCTGCCAACAGTCATGTTTAGCGCTGGAGTTAGTGGTCCAAACGGTCCAGTAAAATATTCTCCAGTTACCGGATACGGTCTATCGAAATAATTTTCCCTCTCGAACCTATACGGATCGAATGGCCTCAGCGGAGAAAAATCATACCCATAAGCCAAGCGCTCAATGGGACTTCCAAATGCGTCTGAAGTATAGGTGCTTCCAGATTTCATTCTTCTGTAATAAGAAGGTCTGTAATATTGGACTTTACCACCACCAAAGGGTGTTACACCCAAAGGCCAGTATCTTCCTTGCCTTACGGGAACTTCGCCTTCTAGAAGTTGCTCTCTTTTTTCTTCATACCCCATACCACCAGGAACTAGGCCCGATGCGAGCGACTGGAACTCTACTGCCCCTCTTGCTGCCTTGCTTAAGAAAAATGGAGAATAAACTCTTTCTCCTCTATCATCTCTTTCCTGAGTGAAACCACCAATAGTTCTGTCTGCACCAAGTGCTAACGCACCTCCTACATAAAGTGGCGCAACTCTTTTGCCAACTATTCCACCAACAAAGAAACTTAAGGGGCTGCTGTATTTATCTGCATCAACAGATAAACCTACGGTTCCAAAATATCTATTAATTCTGTCAGAAAGATGTATTGCAGGTATTGACGCTGCGCTAAATGCGTCAGGTGAGTTGTAGCTAGTAAATCCAACTGTATTAGCAAGGACTCTACGAAAAGTTGTTTCTCCCCTTGCTGCTCTGTTTAATTGGCTTCCAAAAGTTGGAACAAAAGTTGTTCTTGCATTACCAAGAGGGTTAACTGCACTATCTCCAAGTTCATAGGGAGCTGCGCTAAAGTTCTTCTTGAAAAATGGTCTAACAAGCGCTGTCAATCTTCCGGATCCGGTTGCGCCAACATTAGATATAGTTTGTGTTGAAAAGGGTTTTGAAAGTCCAGATAACGCTCTGGCAAACTCTGGATTTCTTTCTCTTGCTCTAATTACCGAAGAAAGTGCTGCTTGTTGATTTTTTCCAAATTGATTTGCTGGATCATAAGTTTGATAAGAAAAAATATCAAATATATTTTCAAGAGCCGCTGCTCTTGCTTCAGCTAGTTGATCAGAAGAAATTCTACCTGTTTTTTTTAGTGTTTGTAAAACTTCTTCAATCTTTAAGGCTATTTGAGTCGGGTCTCCATCGTATTCTTTATATGCAGTTATTTCAATAAGTACTTTGTTTATTGCGTTTCTTAAATAGTCTTGCCTGGTACTAATTGTTGGAGATCTATGTTTAATTAAATCAGTTGATAAAGAATCAATTTCTTCTGAAAGATTTTTAACAAATTGCATTGCTCTAGTAAGACCTATGGGATCTCTGCCACTAGCTCTTATTTCTGAAGCTGTAATTCCATATATATTTTCAAGACTGGTTACAGCTTCTAGCAGTTCATCGTCAGCAATTTCGCTTAAAGGAGTATCTATCCCCTTAATACTTAATTTTCTTAGATTAAGAGCAGTATCTTTGGTGTATTCAGCGATAATTGGTAGTGGAGTTGCTCTTCTTGAAGTTTGTTCCTCTCTAAATGCGTCAAAAGCTCTTGTAACTTCATCTGCATCAAAGACCGTTTCCCCAAGTTCATTAACAACTGCAGGAGATCCATCGACTTCTACAAGTGATAGCGTTTTACCTCTTCCTGTGTTAATAGTTTTTTTGTCTAATAACCTAGCAAAAACAACTGGGTTTCGTATATCTTTTTTTCTCTCTAAGAATCTGCCAGCTCTTCTAAATAGCGAACTAGGCTGCTCTTCATCAACATCAAACAAGGATTTAATTTTTTCTAAGCGACTTCTTGATCCTCCAGTTAAAGTAGAATCTCTTTCTTGCTCTCTTCCAGATGCTAGGCGTGCTGCTCTTGAATATAAATCTGTTTCAATTGATGAAAATCTTTTGTACAAACCAGAAAATTCTTGAACATCAGCCCCAGAAATACGTTCTGTAATCCCAAATATTTTTCCAACATTGCCAAATAGTCCAGATTTTTGGTTTACCCATGCGTATACATCTGGTCTATTTGCTCGATCAGCTAAGAAATCCTGTCTTGCAGTACCTCTTAAAAATTGTATTTCCGTATCTGGATTTACGCCTTTTGGTCCACCAAAACCCAAAAGTTGGAGTGGATTAAATTTTACTATCGGTATTCCATAACCTTCTGTTAATGAATTGAGAAAACTTTTAGCACCGGATCTCATCCTGGTTGTATCTACGATTCTTCCACTTGCAGTTTCGTAGACTCCAGTTAACGAGGAATATCCAATAGTTTTAGAAACTGGGTCCTGTAATGCTACTTGACCATACAATCTTCTTGCTTCTGCCCTGCTTTTGTCATCAAAAGATTCAAATATTCGCCTATCAAACGCTTGGTCAATAGATATTTCTCTCAATCCAAAAATATTAAATCCACCCATATTTGATGCTGGTGTCATTAATTTGTTATCAACCAAAAAACCTCTTAGTTGAGATGCGTCTGATGCGTCAAGCCCTCTTTTTGCTAACTCTGTTGCAATATATCTATCTGATGTATACGCTCCATCGGATTCAATTAATTTAATTCCTAATTTTTGAGCCGCTTTTCTTGATAGAAAACTCATCTTTTGAGGAGTTACTGCTCCAGTAAAATCTTCATACAAGGCTTTTTGGGGTCTACTAATTAAGTTTGCGTGAGGAACAATTATATTTTTGTCTACATCTGCAAAAGCAAAATTTGCTTGTGATCTTAATGCATTTCTATATGTTTCAGAAGTAAAAAGAGCGTCAGCTTGTTTAAAAGAAGTTTTTAAAATTTTTGAATTAAGATTTTTAGCTTTTTTGCCTAAATCTTTTTTTGCTCTTTCTGATAAAGCTTCAAAAAATTCATCATCTGTACCTACATTTATTTTTTTTATACCATATGTTATTCTTTCAGAAATATTTCTTGTTCTATCAAATTGAGTTAAAAGTTGATTGATTTGAATTCCACCAACAAAATCATCCGCAACATCTTTGTCTATTCCTTTTCTAACCAAAGATTGCGTCACCGCTCTTAGGTACGCCTCATTTTCAAATTCACGTGTAAATTGTCCAACTTTTGTTATTTGTCCATCTGCATCAACAAGTGATCTTGCGTTGAGTGAAGAGTATACAAGATTAGAAAATCTACTTGTGTGTTGTTTTTTAAGATTTTGTATTGTTCTTGTGAGAGTGTCTGCAGCGTGTGTTATATCTCCGCCAGATCTTCTAAGAGCTTCATCATAAGAAAGTGCGCCAGATATAACATCATATGCTCTTTTTGAATTTTTCAATTGCTGTCTAAATTCTCTTGATCCAGTTGTAAAACCTTTAAGTGTCGGTATTGTATCAATAAAACCTTGTGTTTTTTCTCCTACCCCAAACTTTCCATAACCTGGAATAGTCAACTCGTCACCAGATTTGTTTTCGTATCCAAATAAATAACCTCTTGCAATTTTAGCGGCGCGTGCTAATTTTCCTTCACCAGACCTTTCTGACGCCGTTCTTGCGGCTGCTGCGCCTCTTCTTGCTTGATTGAGAGAAAAGACGACACCACGTTCTTCTCTTTGGGTTTTTCCAAATGCAGTATTGAAGGCATACGATGCTGAATTACTTATTCTACTAGCTTCTTGGATTATTTTTGAACTGTCTTGACCAAAAGACATTAATATTGTTTTTATATCAGCTATTTTGTTTGCAGTTTTAAGTTGGTCTCTGCTTAAAGGTAGTGGAAAATCTTGATATGGCGCATCTGCAAGCTGCTTAAGTCTTTTTACGCCCGCTCCAGCTACTGTTTCTGGAATAATTAAATTGGTTATGTTAAGAGTAGACTGCTTAACGAAATCTGTTATAACATCCGCTGGATTATACCATTTTACTTTTTGATCATTGTTTGAGTCTCCAAATATATTTTCGGTCAAACCTTTTTGCACCAGGTACATTGAGGGCAGCGTAAGCGGTAAATTTCTCGCGCTTCTTATGAGCCTTGTTTGCAGTTCGTCTCTATATCCCCACTCGGCAACAGGTTGACGGCCTGCTCTGATTGCCCTGAATTCTTTTCTGCTCATCCACATTGTTCCGTCAGAAACAAAATCTGGACCAACTTGTCTAGTTAATGTAGGTTTCCTTATCTTTCCGTCTGCTAATTCAAAAATTAACTTAGCGTAGGGATCGGGAACAGAGTCATCCACATATCTAACAAGGCCTTCGTACTCATCAAGTGTTTTTCTGATTTGGGTAATATTTTGGACAAGCGTCCTGCCTAATTTGGAGCCTCCGTCAGCGCGTTGCTGTATTGTTTTAGCTAATTTAATTCCACCCTTGCTGAGTAGCTTGGTGCTTGCGGTGGTGGCAGCCAAAGTGGCGACCATTGTGCTGATATACTTGACTATCGGTTTATCGTCAAGGGCGCGTGCGATCAAACCGCTGTTGGGATTTGGAGTTTTTTGTTCGTCAGAAGTTGCGGGAATATCACGAGAACTAATCCCATAACCCAAATTGACTAACGGCGTCTTGTCTCTAAACAAAACTTCCTACCCTTCTATTGTCTCATCCCCCAAAGCTTTTGGGCGATGGGGTCTTCGTATTGAGCTTCGCCTTCTTTTCTGGACTGATTATATTTTTCAGCTTTGTTTTTTATTTTTTTCTCTTCTTCCACTGGATCTATCAACTGAAGAACTACGTTGGTTGGTGCAATTCCTAAAATGTTTTGTTTTATCTCTATAATTTTTTCAGACAGAGCGACTTTTTCTGCCAATTTAGTGTACGTCAAATTATCCAAATATTCGGGAGAATACGTAGTCATAGTACTCAAAACAAAAGCTTTCATCAAACTTCTAACTTCGGCCGCCTGCGCCCTTTTGTCTTCAAGCGTTTTTTTGGCTTTGGACGGGTTATAAAATCCAGACTCTTGCAAAATTTCTTCAGCCAAAGAAGAAATCAAACCCGCTGGATAATGATCTAAAACTATACTTTCTGGGTATATTACAGCTGATTTAATAATCAAATCTTCTATTTCTGCCGAACTTTCACCAGAAGATTCATATTCTGCTATTGTATCAAATTCGGCAAAAGTTAATTCACGAAATACTACAACATCTTTTTTTAGATGTGTCTGAAAAATTGATCCATATTTAACTTTTAATTGATATAGTATTTCTGGGTCAACCATGTCATTATAGCTGTCTTACCTCTAGTGCCAAAAAGCCTGAGGCTTCTAAAACCTCTTGTGAAATTAACGACGGAAGTCCGGCCATCTCGCTTACCAAGGATTGTTTGTCGTATTGCGGATAAAGAATGCACGTCTCGGAAATGGCTTCTTCATTCCAAAGATTTGCCTCTGATTGAGTCAATTGACCGGCCTGAACAAGCTGTTCCATTTTTTTGAAAAGATTTTTGTATTCCAAACGATTTAACGTTCTCCATGCGATATGTTTATCGTAACTAATCGAAGTAACGTAAACATCACCGTATTCTTTTTTCCAAGCTTTAATTTGTCCAGCCGTTGGACCGTTCGGCCAAATCGACTCTTCATCTGCCAGTTCCTCTACAGTAACATTTTTTTCATCTTGCGGCTCATCCACAACTTCGTTCAAAGAATCAGTTTCTTCTGCAACAAGAAATTCCTCTGCTCCCAATTCCTCTGCCAATTCCGGATTTTCTTTAACTACAACTTTCCTAACATTGCTCATGATTTCTCCTGGTTATTTTGTTTTTGTTTAAATAAGTATATCACAGTCATCAACTTGGGTCATACAGTTTTGCTTGATCTTTTCTTGTCAAAAGTTGCTGTTCGGTTGGTGGAGGTTGAACTTTTCTTTTGTCGGTTGGAGAACTTGATCGTTCTTCGTTGGAGGCGACTTGACCCCTGGGGGGATTTTTCATTGCCCCGTCAGAAATATACATATCTCTGGCAATAAAAGAATAAATTTCTATTAACGGTTCTCCACCGGGATTGTATTGAGCGCTCATAGTATTCAAGTGTACGCTTTGCAAAACGATATCCATTGGATTATTCATGCTTGATTGAACTAATCTATCGTTGAAATCTAAAGACATCAATCTGTCCAACATCTCGTAGGATTGATCGCTGTTTGTCCCTTCGTTTCTAGCAATGGTTGTCAAAGAACCTTCTTGAGAACCGTATTTGATGACAAAATTAAAAGGTGGATGGGCGCTAAAAATATTCCTAGAATCTTGATTGTTGTCAGAAGAAATTCTATCCAATTGACTTTGGGCCCAATATTTTTGTATGTTTTTTTCATCTTCTTTATTTTCGTTATCGCTTCTTAGGTATGATTGAATTTGAGATTTTGGAGAATCCGAATAAAATGAGGCTCTGGCATCTGCGGCCTTTGAAAGCATGTCCCTCATCCTTCCCGGATATCTTGTATGTATTCCAAGTGCTCCTTGAACTATTCTGGTTCCCGTCATCATCACATCGTAGTTGTACGACCAATATCCATACAACGGGGTTTTTTGTTGAGTAATATTAAACGTGAAAAAAGATATATCCAATTCATCGGCTGGATCAAATAAACCGTCGATATAAACTTTAATGTCTTCACCAGAAAAAAAGTAATCGTAATAATTATTAAATTTTTTGGTATCGTCAGTTTTGCCGGCCCATTGAAGATCAATATCTGGGTTGAGTGGATCGAAAGACTCCGGCATTATCAAAGAATATTCGCCGTCTTGTTTTGCAAATTTAAATTCTGGCGGCAAATATGAGCTAAACGGCCTGTAGGGCTTGCCGCCTAATTCTTCCGTTCGGATCTGATACGTTTGGCATGATTACGGTTGTTTTATTCTATCTATAAAATTTGTGTATTCCGACATTTTTGTTTCGCCAAAAAAATTGTTCTGCCTTTCTTTGTGGGCGGCGCTTTCTTCTGCGCCAAGAAGCATCGGGTCGTAATCCATTGATATCATCGGCTGAATTCCCCTGGCCATAAATGTATAGGTTTGTTCAGTAATTAAATCGTCTACAGACATTGTTTGGCCTTCGTCGGTTATAGTAACTCCGTATATTTTCATTTTAGCGCCAAGTCCGTATTCGTTGAAAAACGTTAACACTATATCAAACGGTGGCAACATGTCTGCAAGGGGGGCAAAAAATAATCCTGTTTCAGACATTATATGTCTATATTCTTTTAATCTGTAAAAAGCGTATTCATTAAAGACGGTGAATATCAACGAACCAGCTATCGTCCTTCCGCCCTTAATAAATCCTCTGGGGTTTACGTGACCAATCGTTCGTACTGGTGAATTTTCCCTATGCATAGAATACGATATTGTTTGTATTTCTGCTAACTCAAGTATATCCATAGAGTCAATCGTGCCAGTTAGCCTGTCTATAGCTGGTATGACCATTGTTGCGGAAATGTCAGTGCCTGCAAATGACATGTTGGAAAATGGGTCTGGTAAACCTTTTTCCGCTCTTATTTTAGAAATTTCACTTTGATCATACAAACTTGATCTTCTGTGATACGGACCAAAGTCGTATTTAATTGGCTTAGGGTCTATGAACCTACTCATTATATCCTACTTTTGATAAAAATAAATATGGAGGACAAGGGGTTCCTCGTCCTCCATATCAACTTACTGTTAGCAGGTTTAATTTATTATGGCCTAATTATCTTGGGATTAAGATTGGCTTGAGAAACAGTATCTTTGTTGATCATGTCTCTAAGGTCACCAGTATTAAACTTGCCGTTTGCGAGTTGATCTGTTGTAATTCTGTACATAGGACCAATTTCTCTTGCAACGTAGGTCATAGTTTCCTCGATGACAATATCGTCCATTGAGGCACCAGACCCTTCATTGAGAAGCTCTACGCCATAAATCGAACGTACAGCACCCTGACCGTACTCATTAGCAAAAGTAATTGTAATGTCAAAAGGTGGAATTTGGTCTGCATAAAATGGCACTTGTGATACCACGTCAGAATCTTGTGTGGAGAACTCTGCGATACCGCGCTTGTGGCCTACATCGCCAGGAAGAGTATTATGCCTTCTGGTGTAGAACAATTGTGCATTATCTTTTTGATGATTTGCATCAAGCATCTGGTATAAAGCCGGACGATCAAAAACCGTAAAAATTAATGAACCAGCAATACCACGCTTGCCCCTTGAAAAGGATCTTGGATTTGGGGATCCCATTGTGTAAATTGGAGCCTTCTCTCTCGTAACCGAGAAAGTTATCCCCGAAAGAGCACCGATTTCAACGCCACCAAAAGTGGCAACAATATCGGCGCCAGAAAATGTAGTATAAGTATTAAGATACTTATTTACTGCACTGTCGTAATAATCTGAACCAGCCATATTATACCCTCCTAATTCGGTATATTATATATATGTTTTTGTTATATTGATACTGCAACTTGAACTTCAATATTCTTGAGTTCAAATGCTGGTGTGAGCACGAGGTCAACAAACGCCTTGTTTTGTGCCGGAAAGTAACTTACGGTGAAGTCACTGTCGAGCAAGGCACCGACTTGTTGCATGCCACGTAATGCAGAAGTGATAGCGGTTTCCATTGAATTACGCGTTTGTAATGTGGAAGCTTCGCCAACAAACTTCGTGCAAACCTGTCTTATGAGAAGGGTTGCTTCTGTAATAATTCTCATTGTTGATATTCTTGTGTAGTCCGATGTAGAAGAAGCCATTGTAAGGCCCTCAACAAAAACTGGAATTTTATTGAAATTTAACGCAATAAAGTTCACGCCTTTGCTTGATAACGTTTCTTGTTGGAGTCTCGCCGGATTATATCTTAAGGACGCTACATTGTACGCTGTTTTGTTGACAGGCGAAGTAAACGAGGCCATTCTGCTAATTGCAGCAGCAAATGTTGTTGCACCATTCGCATATCCCCAATCTGCGTCGTAGTTAACCGGTTTGAGCTCAGAAGCTATGACTACAACATGTTTCCCAATTTCTTTGAGAGTTTCAGAATCACGACTGATAAGTGCGCTAGGACCAGCTTCCGAATTATAAAGATGCGTTGAAACTTCTGCTGGTGTCATAAATTCTGAAGTGCCAGAATACGGCTTGATCCCCAAGACGGCAAAACATGCGTGCGTGTTTTCTGATATGTCCTTGACCTTGGCTGCAATTTTTGCGACCCAACTTGCAGCGCCAGTTCCGTTATTGGCATAAAAGCCATACTCTTCATCGTCGCCCGGCGTTGCGGGATTTTGCCATTCGCTCGAATGTGTACCGCGACCCCACGGAACAATAATGTCTGGTTGAGCTGCTTCTGCTGATTCAAAAGCGGCATCAAGCACGTTGCCGCCACCGCTTGACGAATAAGTAGTGCTAGTGATTGCGCCAGTTGTATGATTGAAAACTGAATCTGCTGGAAGTGGAACAATAAAAATTCTTTCTGCTCCACCAGCAAGTAGCTCAAAATACCCTCTGTGAATTTGTGAGTCTTGTCCAAAAACTGAAATTACATCTTGTTCAGATGTAGCAGCAACTACGTCAAGATCTTTGACCTTACTTGATTGAGTCGCCGATGATCCTCTTTTTGCGATGAGAACGACTCTTGGGCCAACGGGAATATCTTGACGTGAAATACTATAAAATCTATCTTTAATAACTGTTTTAACACCTGGTAGAGCCATTATCTTTTAGACCTCCGCTTGCAGCATGCTTGTTTTACTTCGTGTTTATAGTAATGAGGATTGTTCCAAAACAAACCACTAATCATTTAAGAATATGAAGGAGTTGATTGATTTAAATCAATTATATTTACCTCTGTTCCCGCATATGAGGGGGTTGAGCCTTCGTAAAACTGATCCCAAAGTTCTTTTTCCACAGCCATATAACGCCTTACGTCAATCGCTATTTTTTCTATTTTACCAATTTCTATTCCTATCAGCTTTTCGGTCGTAAGCATGTAGGTAACGGTTCTTTTGTTTATATTAGTAGCATCTCTATTTTCTTCAGAATCCGATAATCGTCTTGCATATACCAATTCAGAAGCCCCCAATCTTTTAAGAACGGGGGTATATTCAAACATGAAATCTTCAAATATTTCAATTAACTTTTCGGCTACTTCTGGGCCAGAATACCTATCGGATAATCCTTTTAATTGTCCAGAAGTTGATTTTGTAATAACAGTGAACGATATAATGTTTTGAAATCTTTGACCAAAGATAGCTATATCCTTAGACGGAGATATTCTGCTTTTGGGTTTTGGCTCAGTTGAATGAGTTCTTCTTAACTCTAGGCCATAAACTATAACTGGATATTCTGCATAGTCTCCATTTTGGACGGGTTTAATTTTAATATTAGGATAGGCGTTTTCCCATAATGATTTAACTGCTGCTATAAATTCAATATAAGTCAAATTACCTTGCGCTTGAAGCGGCGGCATAGATTGAGATAGTCTATCAAAATTAATTTCATTAACATTTGCTGTTGGAAAAATTGGATAATTTTGTGGCATTATGCGCCCCTCCCGGAAGCAACGTTAAACGATATTTCTTTTAAAGTCCTCGATGAAAGTAAAGTAACTTCAAAATACAATTTTCCTTTTTCTATTTTATCAGCATAAGAATCTAAACTATAATTTTTAATAATATCATTATTTTTTAAGAATTTTAAAAGAGCTTCAACTTTATTTGCTATTTTAGAATGTCCAAATTTACCTATTGCATTTTTGCTAATTGATTGTATTTCCGATATAACCATAGCTGCTAATCTTACGTTCGAAGAATCTTTAAAATTTTGACTTATTGATTGAGTAAAATCTCCACTTAAATAAAGATCATACGGACCAGCAAATCTTCTTGATCTACTGCCTCTAGTGGAGCAATTGATGCCTTTTTCATTTAGAGATTTTATTTGAGTCGTAGTTAAATCAACCCCGTATCCAGAAAGTGCGGCGGATATTTTCTGATTACTTATTCCAAAATTCACCTGGGAAGATGCGAGCATCCCCGCCATTGCCGCTGCCAAAGATGAACTGTAGCTTGTTTGGAGTTGTTTGTGCGCAAAGACTGCCTCCCCATAAACAAGAATTAGATGTTTTCCACAATCTTTGGTTATATAACCATCTAGATTAATTGAGCTTTCAATTTCAAAATTTTTTGTCAACAGCTGTGTTATGTCAGACGTGTTCATTCCTTTGTTCTTGGAACCAAGAATTCCAATAGTTATTTCGCCAGTATTTTGTTGAATCTTTTGACAACAATTCGCCAATTGTTTTGCAAAATTGACTGTTCCGGTATTAATCATGCTTGCTTCCAAGGGAACAACAAAATCAATAAAATCATATTGCTCAATTAAATTGTAGCAAAGTGCCAAATTATTATAATATAATTGATAAAATGTAAAAGTGTCGTTAACAGAGTCTCTATATATTGGCGTGTTTCTTTCGAATACATTGTCTACGTATTCGTTCATATATCCTGCGGACATTAGGTAAATATCTCTTGCCCCGCAACTATACGCATCAAACATCCCGCGCAAAAGAGGGGAATTCAAATCCGCTCTGAGAATATTTACACCTTCTTGTATAGAATTAATTTTTTGTATACCATATGGTTCAATTGCATCTGTATGGCCAATAAGTAGAATATTATTGGTGTCAAATTGATTCATTAGTTTATAATTAGATTTAGAGTTAACTAACAATTTTTTTTCAAAAAATGAATAATTAGAATTTGAAGAACTAACCTCTTGTTTTACCGTGATGTTCGTCTGCTTTATGTCAACTACGCCATTTACAACGGTGCTTATCTCCACGTTATATTCCCCATCAAATAAGTTTGAAGGTATTTTCATTTTTAAATGATAATATCCTACAGAAATTCTTTCTACTGTTGTAGCATTGAGATTAAAACCTTGAATATAACTTGGGCTAGCCGATATGGCTAAATTAACTTTATAAACATATGGGCCAAGTATGGTTGCACCAATGGAATTTAGCCCTCTTTTCAGAAATATTGTTATATCTGATTCCGGATCAACGTAATTAAATCCAGATTTATATACAAATGGTATTTCTATAATCTGTTCTGGAGAAACTATTAACATTTAACTTGCCGTTTCTTCTTTGCTAGCTCCGCACATCCAATATTCGACTTTGCCATACCTACCTCTTACTGGATAGCTTTCTTCTATCACATAAAGAACATAATTTTCCAATAAAGAAAACGACCCTTCATATATTCTGTCTCCTGATTTTGGATTTATTTGCGCTTCAAAATAATAAATTCTATCCGAGTTAATTATCAGGCCTTCAATTTGTTCTTCTTTGGTTGAAGCCAAATATCTAGAAGCTGACGTTGCGTGTCTGGTGGTTATTTTTTCAAGTTTGTCAGAGTACAGGCCGTCATCAGATAACCTTCTTTGAAAAAGAATATCATGTCCCCATTCTCGTAATATTGTTTTAAATATTTTTTTGGTATTAATCATACTGACGCAGTCTTCGGTCTGGCATTGGATCTTTGGGTTCTGCCGCTTTTTTGCCAGGGCCATATAATTCTTTGTCCGACAAATAGATTAATTGTCCGGTTTGAGGATCGAGAGATTTACCCGAAGTAGCAATTCTTTTGTTGGGAAATCCCTTGGGTTGTACCCCTCTCATTGAGACTTTTTTCGCAAGCACCTCTCTTCTAAGCGAGGCTGCTATTTGGCACCATGTCGTTGCGTTCGATCTTGTGGCAATTTCTTTTGGCGCTGATGTGTTTGTTATTTCTAAATCAGCCAATTTTAACGAAAGCTCGTCACCTCCACCAAATCCGTAAGTTCTACTTAACTCACATGCGGTAGCAGCTTTAATGTATTCAAGAATAATAAAAGGAAGAGTCGACCCATCTTCATCACCTTTTAAAGAATAAATTTCTTTTATTTCTAAAGAATATCTATAAATCATTTCGCCTATTTCTATCAACGAAGCGTCTGGAAATATGCTAACCAACTCTTCTGAATCTAGATAAAGCGGAGATAAATCTGGAGCAAACATGATTGTTTCATCGGCTCTCAGAGTTATAGAGGGTTTATAGTTTGTTGTTGCAGTATTTGCGTACAGTGTTAATTTAGAAATAATAGCTTTATTAAGATTTGTCGTACCAGTAAAAGTAACCTTATATGTATCAGCTTTTGTTGGAATAAAATCATAATAATATTCAGAACCAGACAACAGGGTTGCTAAACTGGTCACAACGATAATTTCACTTGAGTCTTTAATAACAACTTGAACGGATGTAATATTTGCTTCTATTTGTACGCCACCAGCGCCTTGATCAAAAAATTTAACTTTTAATCTAACATTATCATTTACCAAAACGTTATTTATAGACATCTTATCTCCAAATTGAAAGTATTTTATCCTTTATAGTAGCCAATTTACGCTATTATTGTAATCTCAGCATCTCCCGAAATTGATATAATTGAAGCGCTCGCTAAAGCTTCTACTTGATCATCCAACGCTTCAACTGATATTTCATTTCCGGTTATGTCTATGCTTGAAACAGCGATTGTTGTAAAGTTAGAAAAATCTTCATTTGTTGCATAAAAAACAACTATATTGTTTAAGATGATTGGATTAGCTAGACTGGGGGCATTAATTATTAAAGTGCCATTATAGGTCACATTAGAACTATTGTAGTTTATAGCTTCGTTATAGATCATTAAAAACCTTTATTTTTAAAAAAAATTGTATAATTATAGTAATTAAATTATATTAATAATCTATAAATATTTATCTTTGTGTTGTGATATTAAAGGATATAACTATTTTTTCGTCACCCTGCAAGGCAGGGCACCCATGCAGAAAATCGCTTTTAAAAATTATTAACTTCCCAGCAACGCATTGGTGTGTACAAGTTTGAAAATTAAATTCATTAAATCTATCTTCCGTTATTGGGAAAGACATATCGTTTATGTTGTTATAAAACATAATTACGTCTTTTTTATTGGTCACGCTCACATAAAATGCTCCACTTATCAAACTATTTGGATGGTTATGGGGGAAAAGGTAATCTCCTTTTTTGCTCAAATTAGCCCACATATTTTGGATGCTAATTGGTACATCGTAGCCAAGTATTTCTAAATATTGACTACTTTGGAACAAAATGGTTTGCTTTAGCTCATCAAAAATTGTATTATTGGCTAAATCATTTTCAATCACACCGTGAGTGGTGTCAACATACTTTGACTTTGTTCTAATACTTTTATTTTTGATTAATCTTAAAATTTCCTTCTTGTAAATCGGCAATTGTTCCATATGCAATCCATTGCATATATACAAGGTTTTAGGAAACCACGTCTCAATTATTGGTTCGGTTGAATTCATTATATATAAGAATTTTGTCTTGGAAAAAATAATACATTTAGCACATATCTTCCACAAAGGTCTGTGGTTGTCATTCCTGAATGTTTCAAGCTTGAATCAAAAACAATCAAACGGTTAGCGACTGACTCGATCTCTTCCCCGTTCTCAAATACGGTTTTACCGTTGTTCGTGTTCAAGTAAAGAACGGCAGATCTACAAGGAGTTGGGCTGTCCGTATGAAACCCTTGTAGTTTGTTTTCTTTCATCGGGGGCATAAAATTCATTGACATTCTAACCAAACTAAAACAATTCAACTTTTCCAAAACAGGAATCATCAAATTTTCAAAATGTTCAGACATTGGAATTTGATTGAAGTAAAGCATGTGGGTGAATTGATAGCCGTAATAAGACTCGGCTATATCAGCCATTTTTTCACCTTTTTGAGTTGATTCAGTCTTGTAGTACCAAGGGAAAAATGTTGATTTAGCAGTTGAAACAATCGAATTAAAATACCCTTCATCTAGGGCGTTGTCAATAATTTCAATATTGTTTTCAATCATCCTTTTAGTATAGCAAAAGAAATAGAAGTTTTACTCCTGATGCAGGTAAATCCATGACAATTGTTGTTCGTCCCAAAAATAACATCCTTCAGGTCTTGGAGAAGGAGGATCCCACAAACATGATTCTTCATTGAAAGCCCAAGATGGGTAAGGTTTTGGGGGAATAAATGCGTCTAGTTCTTGGTTGTAAGTATATCCGATACCAGCCATATTTTTCCTAAAAGGCTCGCCACCCAATATGTGTATGCCACCTCTTGTATTGTACGAAGTTCTTTTGCATCCCGCATTGAAAAAGCTGCCGTAATGCTCTTCCCAATCAATATCGCCTTCATCTTTGCCAACGATAACTTGCGTCACCACGTTGTCTGAATTTATAATTGCGTAGTGTGCCATTACTTAAAACTCACTGTTCCAGCGCCTGCCGTAATTGTGGTTACTTTGTTGGCTCCAACTGTTGAGGTTGATGTAGTCAAACCTGCAGATGGGACAATTGTTCTTGATGCAGGGTAACGGATGAGAACAATTCCTGAACCTCCAGTTCCCCAATATGCACCGCCGCCGCCGCCGCCTGAATTTGCTGGAGCACCAGTTCCAGGACCAACACCGCCAGTATCATTTCTACCTCTGCTACCACTTCCTGCGCCACCGTTTCCGTGCCCGTCAGCGGTATTATTTCCGCCGCCGCCGCCACCACCAGCGTAAGTCACCGCACTGCCCGTGATGTTTGTTGTCAAACCATTTCCGCCGTCACCACCACGATGCCATACACCGTTTCCTCCTTGCGCACCAGCACCGCCTCCACCACCGTCACCTTCGCGATTGTTCGCTGATTGAGGAATACCACCGTTGTTTCCTTGAATAGGATCTGTCACGCGAACTTGCCCAGGATTGCTTGTTCCAAAACCTTCACCACCAGAACCTGAACCACCGGGAAAGTTAATTGCTGTATTGAGATTTGGATTTCCGTAAATACCTGAACCTGCTCCGCCTTTAGAAATAATTGATGCAAATCTTGAATCGCTTCCGTTAGTTCCAGGGTATCCTGGTGTAGGACCGCCTGCTCCGACAGTTACGATATAAGTTGCGCCTGTGGCTAAAGACAATACTGTTTCGGCCGCGCCACCGCCACCGGTATTTTCTCCAACAACGGAAGAACGGTAACCGCCTCCACCCGCACCGCCTGCTCTGTCAGAGCCAGCACCGCCACCAGCAACAATAACATATTCGCATTTAAAACCAACAGAGCCGTAGAGCCTGCTAGAAATTTGCCCAGAACCAGACCTTCCAGTACCAAAACCGGTTGCAACTTGTTTACTTGCGCGGAATTTTTTGTTCTTTGACATAATAATTCCTTTTTAAAGTAAAATTAGGCTATTCTGTTAATGTAGCCAGACAATGTAATTACGTTTGCGGTTGCAGCAAACGCTCTCAATGTTTTGCTGTTTGTCAACAACAAACCTGGAACAACCAAGGTTAAACCTGCTTTAGTTGGAATTGAAATAATAATGTTTTGATCTGGAACGGTTGCGCCACCATACTCAACAGTCAAAACAACGTCTGCTGTATGTCCGTTATAAGCATAGAGCCAAATTTCGTCCAAAGCTGTTGCATGTGCGGTATGAATGAGTGTTCCAGCAGTAGCTGTTTGAACCACCTTAATAGGTAGCCCATCCGTACCGGCTGAAAAATTAACTTTACTGAATGTTGCCATTAATTATCTCCTATTGTTAAGTTTAATAATATTTAACCAAAAACTTGACCCAAAAGAACTACTTGGTCGTTTTCCCAGTTTGTAATTTTTGTTGAGTCAATTGCAGCCGAAGCATTTATGTCGGCGTTAACAATTGTTCCGTCGGCAATCATCGCGGATGTAACCGTGCCGGTATCCGTAGTCTGCACTACCGATGCACCAACAGCGATAGTTGCTGTAGAACCCTCGCCTGGAGTGTGTGTTACCGAAATACCAGTTCCTGCCGACAGATCAACCATATAGTTTCCAGTCGTGTCTGTTCCCAAGTCAAAAGCATCATTAACCCAAGCAGATCCGTTGTACTTAAGGAATTGATCTGCAGCAGGGGTGGCAATTGTGACGTCTGTCAATCCATCTAGTGACAATACAGCGGCTGATTGAGCATACGATTCAGTTGCAATATTGGCGTAATCGGTTCCGTTGGTTGTCAATTCCCACTTGTCGCTGGTTTCATTCCAACGAAGGCCAACATTTGCGACATCACCGCGCTTGATTTCAATGCCAGCATTCTCTGACGGCGCGCCAGTGGCGTTGTTGTTGAGGACAATGATGTTGTCATCAAGGGTAATTGTTTCAGTATTAATCGAAGTCGTGGTTCCAGAAACCGTAAGATTTCCCGAGACCGTCAAATTGTTTGTGGTTACAGTGCCCGTAAATGTTGGTGAAGCAAGAGCCGACTTAAGATCCAAGGCAGTTTGCGTCGCGGTGGAAACCGGCTTGTTTGCGTCAGAGGTGTCGTCGACATTGCCAAGCCCAACCATGGTCTTGGTGACGCCGGATATTGACGAAACTGTTACTGTGCCATTTGCAGCAACGTTTGCAACAACTGTCCCAGAAGAATTTTTAAACTCAACAAGAGAAGCAGTTGCTCCAGAAGCAGCTTTAAAAACAGCTGATTCATCAAATACTGTAATTTCTGGTGATGTTTCTACTCTTAAACGTGCCATGTTTCTCCTAATTATATATAGATAGCCAACAACAATAGTAATGTAACTGCTGGTTAAAATAAACTAAATTATTTAACATTAAATTGTTATTCTTTTTAAAAATTCTAACATTTTTCCAGTGTATTTGATGCGACCAAAATGAATTAAATCAATAGTTGGGTCTACCCAAACTTTGCCATTTATTTTTTGCCAATACCTACAAAATCCATAATCTTCAGACAAGAATCTTCCATCTTCATCAACATATGAATTAAATAAAGCGTATGCATTATCCGCTTCTAGATTGTTTAATGCTCCAGTGTCATCTTTGTATTTTAATTTTTTATATTTTTTAAACATTTTATCAAACACTTGGCGCTTGATCACCATAAAACCAGTGCCAGATTCAAGACATTCCAATGCCCCATTGGAAACATTGATTTCAGTTTCTCCGGGCTTAGTTAAATGAGCAACATATCTTGATCCATACTCCATTAAATCTTTTGAATCCAAATCTTTTAAAGCTCCTTCTTTAACTTTTTCCCAATTTATTTCTTTTATTGGGTAAGAAGCAGTAACAACATCTTTGTCGTGCCAAAGCAATTTTAATACGGCTTCTTTTTTGAATTGAAGATCAACATCAATAAAAAATAAATGAGTATAGTCTGGATT
>Ga0172376_10000277_pt1 | contig 65518 bp, 55 predicted proteins | sample Lak35m_FD_121114 | JGI IMG/M metagenome (GOLD analysis project Ga0172376, IMG submission 121114) | Freshwater microbial communities from Kabuno Bay, South-Kivu, Congo - kab_092012_35m | ecosystem: Environmental > Aquatic > Freshwater > Lake | place: Democratic Republic of the Congo: South-Kivu... | reverse complement strand
TCAAGGACTCGGGCGCCAAGCTGATCGTCATTCTGGAGAACTTCGCCGCCACGTTGCAGAAGGTGCATGACGCGGTGCCGACGAAGAAGGTCGTTGTGGCCGCCATGGGCGACATGCTCGGCTGGCTCAAGGGTGCGATCGTCAACCACGTGGTGCGCAACGTCAAGAAGCTGGTGCCGCCCTTCCAGTTGGCGGGCACCACGCGCTTCGGTGACACCTTGCAGCGCGGGCGCGGCGGCGCGGCCGGGTTCCGGCCGGCCAACGTCGGCCCCGACGACATCGCGGTGCTGCAGTACACCGGGGGGACGACGGGCGTCAGCAAGGGCGCCGTGCTGCTGCACCGCAACCTCGTGGCCAATGTGCTGCAGTCCGAGGCCTGGAACCAGCCGGCGCTGAAGTCCCTGCCTGCCGGGGAGCAGCTCGTGACGATCTGCGCGCTGCCGCTTTATCACATCTTCGCCTTCAACATCAACATGATGCTGGGCATGCGCATGGGGTCCTGCAACGTGCTGATCCCCAACCCGCGCGACCTCCCGGCCACGCTCAAGGAGTTGTCGCGGCACCGCTTCCACAGTTTCCCGGCGGTCAACACGCTGTTCAACGCCCTGGCCAACCACCCCGATGCGGCGCGCGTCGACTGGAGTTCGCTGAAGATCAGCCTGGGCGGCGGCATGGCGGTGCAGCAGGCCACGGCACAGCTGTGGCTGCAGAAGACCGGCTGTCCGGTGGTCGAGGGCTACGGCCTGTCCGAGACCAGCCCCTCGGTGAGCTGCAACCCGGTGGACGCCACGGCCTACAGCGGCTCGATCGGCCTGCCGCTGCCCAACACCGAGATGATCCTGCTCGATGACGACGGGCGCCCCGTGCCGCCGGGCGCGGCCGGAGAGATCTGCATCCGCGGCCCGCAGGTCATGGCCGGCTACTGGCAACGCCCCGACGAGACCGCCAAGGTGATGACGCCCGACGGCTGGTTCCGCAGCGGTGACATCGGCACGATGGACGAGCGGGGCTACTTCCGCATCATCGACCGCAAGAAGGACATGATCCTGGTCAGCGGCTTCAACGTCTATCCCAACGAGATCGAGGACGTGCTCACCCAGCATCCCGGTGTGCTCGAGGCTGCGGCCATCGGCGTGCCGGACGACAAGTCCGGCGAGGCTGTCAAGGTCGTCGTCGTCCGCAAGGACCCGACCCTTGGCGAGGCCGACGTGCGCCAGTGGTGCGAGTCCAACCTGACGGGCTACAAGCGGCCCAAGGTGGTCGAATTCCGCACCGAACTGCCCAAGACCCCGGTGGGCAAGATCCTGCGCAGGGAACTGCGCGCGTAGCGGCGTTCCCCGGGGCTGTGGGAGACTGCGCCCATGAACACCTTGCGCACCCTGCGAGCCCGGCTCGACGCCGCACAGACCACCCGCGAACACCTGGTCATGCAGGCGCTGCAGGGCGCCCGCGAGACGCGGGCAGCCCACACCTTCACCCGTCTGTACGAGGCCGCGGCACTGGAATCGGCACGGCACGCCGATGCGATGGCGCGCGCCGGGGTCCGCCTGCCGGTGCTGGCCGGCTTTCCGGTGTCGATCAAGGACCTGTACGACGTGGCCGGTGAGCCCACCACCGCAGGCTCGGCCCTGCGCGAGGGTGTGGCGCCGGCTGCGGCCGACGCCGTGTCGGTGGCGCGTCTGCGCAGTGCGGGTGCGGCCGTGATCGGCAAGACGCAGATGACCGAGTTCGCCTTCTCCGGCATCGGCATCAACCCCCACCACGGCACCCCCGCCAATCCGGCCGATCCGGCCACGCCGCGCATCCCCGGCGGCTCGTCCTCCGGGGCGGCGGTGTCGGTCGCGCTCGGCCTGTGCGTGGCCGGGCTCGGCTCCGACACGGGCGGTTCGCTGCGCATCCCCGCTGCGCTGTGCGGCGTGGTGGGCTTCAAGAACACGCAGTCGCGTGTGCCGCTGGCGGGTGCCTTCCCCCTGTCGCACACGCTCGACACGGTGGGCGCCATCACGGCCTGTGTCGACGACGCGCTGGTGGTCGATAGTGTGCTCAGTGGCGCGCCACTGGCCGTCGAGCCGCGTCCGTTGCAGGGCATGCGCCTGGCGCTGCCGCAGACCCTGGTGCTCGACGGCCTGGACGCGACCGTGGCCGCCGCCCACGCGCGCGCGCTGTCCCGGCTGTCCGCGGCGGGCGCCTGTCTCGTCGAGGTGCCGCTCGCCGAGCTTGCCGAGGTCGCGCAGATCAACGCGCCGGGCGGCTTTTCCGCGGTCGAGGCCTGGGCGGTGCACCAGGACGACATGCGCGCTCGGCGGGAGCGTTTCGATCCGCGCGTGGCCGCGCGGATCGCGCTCGGCGAGGCGGTCTCGGCTGCCGACTACATCCGCATGCACCAGCGCAGGCGCGACTGGATCGCGCGCACGACGCGCGCCCTGCAGGGTTTCGACGCCTTCATCTGCCCCACCGTGCCGGCGGTGGCAGCGCCGATCGCCGATCTCCTGGTCAGTGACGCCGCCTTCTTCGAAACCAATGGGCAGATGCTGCGCAACACCTTCCCGGTCAACTTCCTCGACGGCTGCGCCTTCAGCCTGCCCTGCCATCGGCCGGGCGAGCTGCCGGTGGGCCTGATGCTGGCGGCGCCCGGCGGGCACGATGCCCGGCTGGCGGCCGTGGCGCTGGCAGTGGAGGCCGCGCTTGCACGGCCTGACTGAGCGCATGGCGGAGCGCCCGACTGAGCGCCGTATTGAGCGCCGCATTGATCGCCGAACTGAGCGCCCCGCTGAACGTCCCACTGAACGCCCGGCTCCGCCGACCCGCTGCCCGTGACGATACGTCTGCATGTCGGCCCGCTGCCGGCTGTCGGGCAGGCCTTGACGCTGCCCGGGGCGGCCGCGCGCCACGCCCAGGTGCGGCGCGTCCAGCCCGGGGATCGGCTGCGCGTGTTCGACGGGCAGGGCCGCGAGCACGAGGCGCAGGTGCAGGCCATGGGCCGGCGCGAGGTCGTGCTCTGCCTGGGCCCCGCGGTGCCGGCCCTGGCTGAGCCCGAGTTGTCCATCACCCTGGCCGTAGGCGTGCCGGCCAACGAGCGCATGGACACGCTGGTGGAGAAGGCGGTCGAGCTCGGCGCGGCGGCGATCCAGCCGTTGACCTGCGAGCGCGCTGTGCTGCGACTGGAAGGTGAGCGCGCTGCGCGCCGACAGGCCCACTGGCAGGCGGTGGCGGTGGCGGCCTGCGAGCAGTGCGGACGCGCCAGGGTCCCGGAGGTGGGGTCGATGCAGGACCTGCCGGGCTGGCTGAGCGGCAGCGTCGGCGCACCGGTGCGGCTGCTGCTGAGCCTGGCCGCCGATGCCCCGGGGCTCCACCAGCTGCCGACCCCGCTCGGACCGGTCGTCGTGCTGTCCGGTCCCGAGGGGGGGCTTACCTCGGCCGAGGAGGCGCGCGCCCGCGCCGCCGGCTTCCGACCGGTCAGCCTGGGCCCCCGGGTCCTGCGCGCCGACACCGCCCCCCTGGCCCTGCTGGCCGGGTTGCTGTTGCGCGGCTGATCGCTGCGGCGCACCGTGGCTGCCGCCCGCCGAAGCGTCGACCTGGCGACGGCCTTCGGAGGTCGCGAGCGGGCCCCGAGCAGGCCGTGAGCGGGCTCCGAGTGATCCTTCGGGTCGATCCGGCCCTCGCCCGCGTGGACCCGCGGTCGACGGGCGGGTCGGGTCAGCCCTGCGTCCGCTCCTGCGGCGTGCCCGCCGGCCGCGACCGCGCCGAGCCGGCCACGATGTCGAAGCGGAACATGCGGCACTCGATCGGGCCGTTCCACAGCGGCACGCGCCGGCTCTCCTTCAGGCGCATCACCGTGGGCAGGTCCATCTGCGGACTCAGCAGCCAGGCGGTCCAGCCCGCGTAGTGGCGCTTCCAGTGCGATGCGAGCGTGCCGAAGAAGCCCTGGGCGCCTGCGTCGTGGTCCTCGAAGGCTTCACGCCCGGTCCACGTCCGTGGCGATCCCTGGCCCTTCGGGCTGATGCGTTCGCCATAGGGAGGGTTCATCACGATCGTGCCGCGGGGCGCCGGCGGCGGGCGCTGCAAGGCGTCACCGGCGCGGAAGTCGATCGCATGGCGCACGCCCGCGCGTTCGGCGTTGCGCTGCGCGAAGTCCGTCATGCGAAAGCTCACGTCCCCGGCGTGCACGGTCGCCGCGGGCGGATGCACGCGCTCGCGCGCCTGCTGCCGCAGGCCCTGCCAATGGCTCGGATCCTCGCGGAACATCGGCCAGCGCTCGAAGGCGAAACGGCGGTGCAGTCCGGGGGCGATGCCGCAGGCCATCTGCGCGGCCTCGATGGCGATCGTCCCGGCACCGCAGCAGGGATCGAGCAGCGGCCCGTCTTCTGGCCGGCCCTGCCATCCGGCCGCCGCCAGCATCGCCGCGGCCAGGGTCTCCTTCAGGGGCGCCTCGCCCTTGACGTCGACCGAGCCGCCCCGCGCGTCGCGCCAGCCGCGCTTGAACAGTGCCTCGCCCGAGGTGTCGGCATACAGGCTCGCCTCGTCGGGCCCGAGGTAGAGCACCAGCGGCAGGTCCGGGTGACGCGTGTCGACGTCCGGCCGCTGTCCGCAGGCCTCGCGCAGCGCATCGCACACGGCGTCCTTGATGCGCAGCGCGGCAAAGTTCAGGCTGCGCAGCGGGCTGGCGTGGGCGTGCACGTCCACGCGCAGCGTCATGTCCGGGGTGATCCACGCGGTCCAGTCCACCTGGCGCCTGGCCAGGTCGTACAGGTCGTGCTCGTCACGGTAGGGGCCACTGGCCAGGGGCCACAGCACGCGCTGCGCCAGGCGACTTTCCAGGTTCAGCTGCATCGCCGTGCGCGCCGTGCCGGGGACCCAGACCCCGCCGCGGCCGGCTTGCGCCGGCCCGCCGGTGATCCGTCGGACCTCCTCGGCCAGCCAGGCCTCGGTCCCCCCTGCCGCCGGCAGGAAGAGTTCGACCGCCGCGCCTTCCGAGCCGGTGGCGATGCGCGAAGGCGTCGGCGCCGGCCGCATCACAGCGCCTTGCGCACGTTGGCAGGTGCGATCTTCAGGGCCTCGCGGTACTTGGCCACGGTGCGCCGCGCCACCTGGATGCCCTGCTCCTCGAGCATCTGGCTCAGCGTGCTGTCCGACAAGGGCTGCCGTGGGTTCTCGGCGGCCACCATCTGCCGGATCAACGCGCGCACCGCGGTGCTCGAGGCGTTGCTGCCGGTCTCGGTGGCCAGTCCGCTGCCGAAGAAGTACTTGAGTTCGAAGGTGCCCATGGGGGTGGCCATGTACTTGGCCGTGGTCACGCGCGAGATCGTCGATTCGTGCAGGCCGAGTTCGTCGGCGATCTCGCGCAGCACCAGCGGCTTCATCGCGATCTCACCGTGCGTGAAGAAGGCGCGTTGATGCTCGACGATGGCCTGGCTGACGCGCAGGATGGTGTCGAAGCGCTGCTGGATGTTCTTCATGAACCAGCGCGCCTCCTGCAGACGCGCCGACATCGGGCCGCCGCGCTGCTGGCGCATCGCCGTGGCGTAGACGTCGTTGACGCGCAGCTTGGGCATCACGTCCGGGTTCAGCACGACCTTGTGGCCACGCCCTGCACGCTGCACGATCACGTCCGGCACGACGATCTGCGCCTGCGCGTCGCTGAAGGGGCGGCCCGGCCGGGGCTCGCAGGACGCGATCAGTGCCTGCGCCTGCCTCAGCGTGGATTCGTCCGCGCCCGTGGCGGCCATCAGCTTCTTCGCGTCGCGACGCGCCAGCAGGTCGAGGTGGTGCTTGCAGGTCTGCAAGGCCACGTCCCGGGCGGCGCAGGCCTCGCGCAGTCGCAGTTGCAGCGTCAGGCACTCCGACAACGAGCGTGCGCCCACACCCGGGGGATCCAGGCGCTGCAGCCAGTGCAGCGCGCAGCGCAGGCAGGACTGCAGGTCCTCCAACGCCTCCTCGTCCAGCCCGGCGCCGAGGCTGGCGCCGATCTCCTCCAGCGGGTCGGCCAGGTAGCCGTCGTCGTCGAGCGACTGGATCAGCGCGCGGACGCCCGCGCTCTCCGCGGCACCGATGCGCAGTCCCGGGACCTGGGCCATGAGGTGCTCGGCCAGGCCCACGGGGGTGCCACGGGAACTCAGTGCGTCGTGCTCGTCGTCATCCGGCCCGGCGCCGCCCGCGTGGATCGAGGGCAGCTCGCGGATGCTGTCGAAGTCGTCGGCCTCGGTGCCGTTGGCCCAGTCTTCGCGCTCGGTCAGGCCGAAGGCGGTGTCGCCCAGATCACCGGGGCCGGGATCTCGGACATCGTCACCGCTGTCGGACGCGGCGGCGTCGATCTCGGAGGCCGTGGCCGGATCGCTGGCACGGTCGGCGGCAGGTGGCGACACGGCGGTCGCCTCCCAGGCGAGCCCGTCCTCGTCGTCCGGCTCGAGGAAGGGGTTCTGCTCGAGCATCTGCTCGACTTCCTGCTGCAACTCCAGCGTCGACAGTTGCAGCAGCCGGATCGACTGCTGCAGTTGCGGCGTCAGCGCCAGATGCTGAGACAGCTTGACCTGCAGGGAGGTGCGCATCGTCGCGCTCACATCCTGAAATGCTCGCCCAGGTAGACGCGACGCACCTGAGGGTCTGCGACGATGTCCTGCGGCGTGCCCTCGGCCAGCACCGTGCCGTCGCTGATGATGTAGGCGCGGTCGCAGATGCCCAGCGTCTCGCGCACGTTGTGGTCGGTGATCAGCACGCCGATGCCGCGCTGACGCAGGTAGCCGATGATGCGCTGGATGTCGATCACCGCGATCGGGTCGACGCCGGCGAACGGCTCGTCCAGCAGGATGAAGCGCGGCTGGGTGGCCAGCGCGCGCGCGATCTCGACCCGACGCCGTTCGCCACCCGACAGCGCCGGGGCGGGCGCGTCACGCAGCCGCTCGATGCCCAGGTCGCGCAGGAGTTCGCCCAGGCGGCGTTCGATGTCGGACTCGGCGAGGCGACGGCCATCGGGGCCGCGTTGCAACTCGAGTACGGCGCGCACGTTCTCCTCCACCGTCAACTTGCGGAAGATGGAAGCCTCCTGCGGCAGGTAGGACAGCCCGCGCTGGGCGCGGCGGTGGATGGGCTCGCCCTGCACCGGCTGGCCGTCGATCAGGATCTGACCCGCGTCGGCCCGGACCAGGCCGACGACCATGTAGAAGGTCGTGGTCTTGCCGGCGCCGTTCGGCCCGAGCAGGCCGACGACCTCGCCGCCGGCAATCGTCAGGTGCACCTCCTTGACGACCCGACGCGCGCCGAAACGCTTCTGCAGCCCCCGGGCCTCGAGCACGTTGCCCGGCGCAGTGCGCGCGCCCGGCGATGCCGCACTCGAGGCGACGGGAGGTGCGGTCGACGGCTGGGCCGGTTCGCGCGGCGGGCTGCTCACCGCGAAGCGCCAGACCCGCGCGCCGGTGCCTGGGGGGCTGCGCCGGGTTCGGCGCGCGGCGCGAGCACGGCGCGCACCCGGCCGGACGGGCTCTGGGCGGTGGGCGGGCCGCCCTCGACGTTGAAGACCTCCGTGGCGTTGTTCCAGGTGATCAACTGGCCGGTGATCTCGTCGGTTGCGCGGGTGCCCTGCAGACGTCGCACCACGGCGTCGCCGGTGAAGCGCAGGGTGTCGTTGCGGGTGTCGAACTCGATGCGCTGCGCCTCGGCCTCCATGTACTCGTCCACGCCGTCACGCTTCTGGCGGAAGGTGGCGCGCTGCGCCGGCGTGCCGGAGGCCACGCCGCTGCGGTGGCCGTCCTTGCCCTCGCGCACCTCCACCCGGTCGGCGCGGATCTGCATCGTGCCCTGGACGATCACGACATTGCCGCTGAAGGTCACGATCTGCCGTTGCATGTCGAAACTGCCGGGCTTGTCGGCTTCGACGACCATGGGCTGGCTGCGATCGGCGCGTTCGGCGTGCACCGCTGTCGCCGCGAGCGCGCACAGCAGGAGCGCGGCCGACACCAGGGCATGCGGGCCGGAGCCCCGGCGGGTCGATACCGTTGGGGCGGCATTCAGGCGGTTGGGCATGGTCATCATGGGCAAGGCACAGAATTTGCAGATGATTCTAGTGCCGCTGGCCTCTGCGCCCAAGCGCCCCATCCTCGCGGGCGCGTCAGGCGTTGCGTCGCACCCGGTCGATCAACACTTCGGCCACCGCCAGCGCCCGGACGTTGTCGCCAGCCAGCGCCCCGCCGGTGTAGAAGCGGCCGTGCACACCCAGGGTCGGCACGCCGTCGACGTCATAGGCCTGCGCCAGTTGCTTGGCCTGACGCATGCGGGTCTGCACCGTGAAGGACTTGCCGGCTTGCAGGAACTTGTCGCCATCCAGGCCGTTGGCGCGCACGAAGGCCGCCTGATCGGCGTCACGGTCCAGGCGTTGGCGCTGGTTGTGGATGGCGGCGAACACCCGGGGGTGCATCGTCTCGAGCGCACCCATCGCTTCCAGCGCGTAGAACAGCTTCTGGTGCGATTCATGCGTGGCGCTGAAGGCCACCGGGACGCGGCGGAAGGCCACGTCGGCAGGCAGCCTGCGCGCCCAGGCCTCGAGCGCGGGTTCCAGTGCGTTGCAGTGCGGGCAGCCGTACCAGAAGAACTCGACCACCTCGATCTTGCCGGTGGGGGCGGACACCGGCGCAGGCTTGGACAGGCGCAGGTAGTGCACCCCCTCGACCGGTGCGCCGGCCTGCGCCAGTGCAGAGGTTCCCAGGGTCCCCAGCCCGATGGCGACCATGCCGTGGAAATCGCGGCGTTTCATCGTGTCGTCCCTTCCAGAAGTGTCGATGGACCGAGTCAGAGTCGAGGGGCCGGTCGAAGTTTCACGGCGTCACGCGTTCGGCACGCAGCAACTGGGCCTCGATCCCGGCCGACACCAGGCGGTCGCGCGTGGCCTGCGCGTCGTCTCGCGTGTCGAAGGGCCCTACCCGCACCCGCTGCACCACGCGCCCGGACTGGTTGCGTTCGTACAGCCGCGCCTCGAGGCCGAGCATGCCGAGCTTGGCACGCTGCGTCTCGGCTTCTTCAGTCCTCTCGAAGGCCCCGGCCTGGACGAAGTACACATAGGCATCCGCAGGCGACTGGCGGGCGACGATCGTCGGCACCGCGTCGACCACCGGCGCGCCGGCCGACGGCTCGCTGGGTGACGGGCCGGGAAGGGCGGCAGCGCGGCCGTCGAGGATCGCGGCGGGATCGCGCGGCACGGAGGCCGTCGGGTCGGCTGGATCGCCTGCCGGTACGGCTCCCCCCGGGGCCGGTATGACGGCGCCCGAAGCCGAGAGCGCCGGGCGAGGGGCCCGGCTGGCCAGCGGGGCGTTCGGATCCCAGTCCTTGTTGCGCTGGGCTTCGGCGGCGTCCTGCTCGGCGCTGCGCTGGGGCACCTTGTCCATGAAGGGGACGGGCACCTTGGTGACGTAGAGCGCCACGCCCAGGGCGACCGCCAGGCCCAGCAGCAGCCCGGCGATCAGGCCTGTCGTGAAGCCGCCGCGCTGCGCGCGAGCAGGCAACGCGGTGGCCGCTTGCCGGACGCCCGCGCGCCCCGCGCGTCCCGCGTCGGAGCGATCAGGCCGCGGTCGCATCCACCGGCTCCTCGACATCGCGCGTCATGGACGACGGCGCGCTCACGCCCAGCACCGACAACGCACCGCGCAGCACCTGGCGCACCGCTGCCAGCAGTGCCATCCGGGCGCGCGCCAGAGCCCGGTCGTCGACCAGGAGGCGCTCTGCGGCATAGCAGGCATGGAAGGCCGCGGCGAGGTCGCGCAGGTAGAAGGCCACGTCGTGTGGTGCGTGCTCGGCCGCCGCACGGGTGAGCATGCCCGGGTACTCGGCCAGCTTGAGCATCAGGGCTGTTTCCGTCGGCGCCACCAGCCGCGACAGGTCGGCGCCGGCGAGCCAGGTCACCGGATCGCGGTCGTAGGCGAGCGCGGCGTCGGGCGAGTCCTCGAGCTGCGCCCGGTACTGCGTCAGCACCGAACAGATGCGCGCGTGCGCGTACTGCACGTAGAAGACGGGGTTCTCGTCGTTGCGCTTGAGCGCCAGGTCGACGTCGAAGACGAACTCGGTATCGGCCTTGCGGCTGATCAGGAAGAAGCGCACCGCATCCCGGCTCGTCCAGTCGATCAGGTCGCGCAGCGTGACATAGCCGCCGGCACGCTTGGAGATCTTCACCTCCTGCCCGCCGCGCATGACGGTCACCATCTTGTGCAGGACATAGTCCGGGTAGCCCTCGGGGATGCCCATGCCCACGGCCTGCAGCCCGGCGCGCACGCGCGCAATCGTGCCGTGGTGGTCGCTGCCCTGGACGTTGATCACCTTGACGAAGCCGCGCTGCCACTTGTGGATGTGATAGGCGACGTCGGGCACGAAGTAGGTGTAGGCACTGCCGCCGACCGCGACCGGGCCCTGCCCCGGGGGGGCGGACTTGCGCATCACGCGGTCCTTGTCGTCGCCGTAGTCGGTCGTGCGCAGCCACAGCGCGCCATCGTGCTCGTAGGTCTTGCCCGCGTCGATGAGTTGTCTCACCGTCTGGTCGACCCGGCCGGTGGCGTAGAGGCTCGACTCCAGATAGTAGTGGTCGAAGCGCACGCCGAAGGCGCGCAGGTCCAGATCCTGCTCGTGGCGCAGGTAGGCGACGGCGAACTCGCGGATCCCGTCGAGGTCGTCCGGGTCGCCGCTGGCCGTGGTGGCCCGGTCGTCGGCGCTGACGGTGCGTCCGGCGGCGAAGTCGGCGGCGATGTCGGCGATGTACTCGCCGTGGTAGGCGTCCTCGGGCCAGCCGGGGTCGCCCGGCTTCAGCCCACGCAGCCGGGCCTGCGTCGAGCGCGCCAGCGTGGCGATCTGCACCCCGGCGTCGTTGTAGTAGAACTCGCGGTGCACGTCCCAGCCCTGCGAGGCCAGCAGGCGACACAGCGCATCACCCAGGGCCCCCTGGCGACCGTGCCCGACGTGCAGCGGGCCGGTCGGATTGGCCGAGACGAATTCCACCATCACGCGGCGGCCGTCCGGCGGCTGCGTGCCGTAGGCGTCGCCGCGCTCGAGCACCTCGTGGATGACCGACTGCTTGGCCGCCGCCGCCAGGCGCAGGTTCACGAAACCCGGGCCGGCGATCTCGAAGGCCTGCACCCAGCGGTCCACGTCGGGCTGGCGGCGCATCGCCTCGACCAGGGCGGAGGCGAGCTCGCGCGGGTTGCGCCGCAGCGGCCGGGCGAGCTGCATCGCGCAGGTGATCGCGAGGTCCCCATGCGCCGCCTGCCGAGGGGACTCGAAGGCGGCGTCGACGGGGTGTTCGGGTGCGAGCTCGGCCAGCGCCGAGCGCAGGGCGTGCAGCAGCGCCTGGCGGACCTTTTGCATAGGACGCGAATTCTACGAGCGGGGGCCTGCGACCGCCGGCTCGGGTGCGCCCGCAAGGCCCGGGCGGCGGGCCGGTGTCGAGGCCGTCGACTGCAGCCACCACGCCAGGCGCAGCAGCAGGCGTTCCGCATGCCAGCGCCCCACCACCTGCAGCCCGATGGGCAAGCCCTCGGCGCTGAAACCGACGGGGATCGAGATCGCCGGGTGGCCGGTCTGGTTGAAGGGGAACAGCGCCGGGCACCAGGCCTGGTAGAAGGGCTCGAACACCGACCCCTCCTGCCCGACCGGCACGGCAGGCTGCGTCAGCGTGGGCATGGCCAGCAGGTCGTGGCCCTGCAGCATCGTCTGCACCGCCCGGAACAGCGCCGTCCTGTGCTGGACGGCCTGCGCCAGCCTCAGGGCGCTGACACCGGCCACCCGGTCCAGCGCGGCGCGCAGGGTGGGCGTGAGCCGGCCTTCGGCCGACGCCCGCAGGTCGCCCAGCCTGGCGGCCATCCCGGCCGAGGAGATCAGCGCGTAGTCATCGTAGGCGCCGCGCAGCGCGGGCGCGTCGATCGGCTCGACCGCGGCGATGCCGGCCTGGGCGAGCGACTCCAGCGCGGACGCGCAGGCGGCCCGCACCTCGGCATCGACTGGCAGGTCGCCCACCTGGGCGATCCAGCCGATGCGCAGCCGCTGCGGTGTCGCCGCGACGGCGCGAGGGTCATGGGCGTAGGCGGCCGACCGCAGCGACAGCGCATCGGCGGGGTGCGGTCCGGCCAGCACCGCCAGCATCAGGTCGGCGTCGACGGCATCTCGGGCCAGCGGACCGATGTGCGAATGCCCGCCGAAGGCATCGGGCAGGCTCTCGTTGGGCACGCGGCCGAGCGTGGGCTTGAGCCCGACCAGCCCGGTGCAGGCCGCCGGGCAGCGGATCGACCCGCCCCCGTCGGTGCCCAGTGCCAGCGGGCCGACGCCGGCGGCCACCGCGGCGGCGGCCCCGCCGCTGGAGCCTCCCGGCGTGCGGTCCAGCCGCCAGGGGTTGCGGGTGATGCCGTGGACGGGCGAGTCGGTCAGCACCTTGTGCGCGAACTCCGGCAGCGTCGTCTTGCCCAGCAGCACGGCGCCGGCCTCGCGCAGCCGCCGCCAGGCCTCGGCATCGGCGGCCGCCGGCGCGCCGTCCAACGCTGCCGAGCCGTGTCGCATCGGCACCTCGCCGACGGCGATGTTGTCCTTCACCGTGACCGGCACGCCGTGCAGCGGGCCGAGGCGGTCGCCGCGCATCAAGGCCTGTTCGGCCTGCCGCGCCGCGTCGAGCGCGCGGTCCGGGTCGAAGTGGGCGAAGACCTTGCAGCTTGCCTCGACGCGCTGCGCGCGCGCCAGCATGGTCTGCATCACCTCCACCGGTGAGACCTCGCGTCCGGCGATGCGCCGCGCCAGTTCATGTCCGGGCAGCCAGCACAGCGCGTCCGCGTCGTCCGGCGTCGTCGCGCGCCAGGCCGGAGCGGCAGCAGCCGAATCGGTCGGCTCGGCGCCGGGGACGGGCGCGGAGCCCGCGGTTGGCAAGGAAGGCATCGTCTGCGATCTCCGAGGGAGTGTCCTGGCGGTCAGCCGGTCGCGCGGCCTGCCGCGCGACGTGCCGATGATGTCACCTCAACCCGACCCAGCGGACGTCGGCGGCGCAGCGTCCTCGCGTCGCAGCAGGGGCGCGAGGAAGCGCCCGGTGTGGCTGGCCGCGCAGGCCGCCACCGCTTCGGGCGTGCCGGTGGCGAGCACCCGGCCGCCGCCGGCGCCACCCTCCGGGCCCATGTCGACGAGCCAGTCGGCGGTCTTGATGACGTCCAGGTTGTGCTCGATGACGACGATGGTGTTGCCGGCGTCGCACAGCTGGTGCAGCACCTTCAGCAGCAGCCCGATGTCGTGGAAGTGCAGGCCGGTGGTCGGCTCGTCCAGGATGTACAGGGTGCGACCGGTGTCGCGCTTGCCGAGTTCCTGGGCGAGCTTCACGCGCTGCGCCTCGCCGCCGGACAGCGTGGTCGCGCTCTGGCCCAGGCGCACGTAGCCCAGGCCCACGTCCAGCAGCGCCTGCAGCTTGCGCGCGATCGTCGGCACGGCACTGAAGAAGGTGTGCGCCTCCTCCACGGTCATGCCCAGCACCTCGGTGATGTGCCGGCCCTTGTACAGCACCTCCAGCGTCTCGCGGTTGTAGCGTCGGCCGCCGCAGCTGTCGCAGGGCACGTAGACGTCGGGCAGGAAGTGCATCTCGACCTTGATCACGCCATCGCCCTGGCAGGCCTCGCAGCGCCCGCCGCCCGAGGCCGCGGGCACGTTGAAGCTGAAGCGCCCGGCGCCCCAGCCGCGCTCGCGCGCCGCGGGCACCTCGGCGAAGAGTTCGCGGATCGGCGTGAACAGCCCGGTGTAGGTGGCCGGGTTGCTGCGAGGCGTGCGCCCGATCGGGCTCTGGTCGACATTGATGACCTTGTCGAAGGCCTCCAGCCCCTCGATTGCGTCGTGCGGCGCCGGCTCGGCATGGGCGTGGTGCAGGCGCCGTGCCACGGCGGCGTGGAGCGTGTCGTTGACCAGCGTGCTCTTGCCCGAGCCGGACACGCCGGTCACGCAGGTGAACAGACCGACCGGGATCTCCACCGTCACGCCCTTGAGGTTGTGGCCCCGCGCGCCCTCGATGCGCAGGACCGGCGCCGCGCCGCCGGCCGCAGGCCGGCGCCGCCTGCGAGGCACCTCGATGCGCAGGCGCCGACCGAGGTAGGCGCCGGTGAGCGAATCCGGGTCGGCAGCGACCTCGTCGGGACGGCCCTGCGCGAGCACGCGTCCGCCGTGCACGCCGGCGCCCGGGCCCATGTCGACGACGTGATCGGCGGCGCGGATCATGTCTTCGTCGTGCTCGACGACGAGCACCGAGTTGCCGAGGTCACGCAGGTGTTTCAGTGTGGCGATCAGGCGCTCGTTGTCGCGCTGGTGCAGGCCGATGCTCGGCTCGTCGAGCACATACATCACGCCCGACAGACCCGAGCCGATCTGGCTGGCCAGGCGGATGCGCTGCGCCTCGCCGCCGGACAGCGTGTCGGCGCTGCGCGCCAGGCTCAGGTACTGCAGGCCGACGTCGTTGAGGAACTTCAGCCGCGAGCGGATCTCGCGCACGATCTTGTCGGCGATCGCCGCCTTGGCGCCGACCAGATGCAAGGCCTCGAACCAGGCCAGGGCCTGGGCCAGCGTCGCGCGCTCGACCTCGTGCAGCGACAGTCGGGGCGGCACCGAGTGGGTTGCGGGCCGGGTCGCGGGCGTCTGTGGGCCCGACGTCGCGCCATCCGGGCCCTGGAGGCCTGCACCGCCCGCACCGCCTGCACAACCCGCATCGGCCGCATCGGCCGCGCCGCCCGCGCCGTTCGCCTTGTCCGCGTCGTTCGCCGTCTGCGCCGCCACCAGGAACACGTTGCGCGCCTCACGCCGCAGGCGCTCGCCGTTGCAGGCCGGACAGACCCGCGCCGCCTGGTAGCGCGCGAGTTCCTCCCTCACCGCGGGCGAGTCGGTCTCGCGCATGCGGCGCTCGAAGTTCGGCAGGATCCCCTCGAAGGGATGCGAACGCTTGACGCTGCGCGGCTTGCCACGTGCGCCCTCGGCCTCGTAGGTGAACTCGATGGCCTCTTCGCCCGAGCCCCACAGGAACACCTGGCGTGCGCGCTCGGGCAGCTGCTCGAACGGTTGCTCGATGTCCACGCCCAGGTGGTGCGCCACCGCCTGCAGCATCGAGTGGGTGTAGGGGTTGCGCCGGTCCCAGCCCTTGACCGCCCCGGAGGCCAGGCTCAGGCTGGGAAAGGCCACCACGCGCTCGGGATCGAAGGCCGTGATCTGGCCCAGGCCGTCGCAGGTCGGGCAGGCCCCCACGGGGGAATTGAAGGAGAACAGGCGCGGCTCGAGTTCGCTCAGCGAATAGCTGCAGTGCAGGCAGCCGTAGCGGCTGCTGAACAGGTGCTCCGGCCCCTGCGACGGCGCCGCGCCGCCTCCGCTCGGCGCCGGCATCTCCACGGCGAGCGCCCGTCCATCGGCCAGACGCAGTGCCGCCTCGAAACTCTCGGCCAGTCGTTGGCGCAGCGCCGCGTTGTCCGGGTCGATGCGCAGCCGGTCGACGACGACATCGACGTCGTGTCGGTCGTTCTTCTTCAGCGTCGGCAGATCGGCGGCCTCGACGACGATGCCGTCGAGGCGAAAGCGCACGTAGCCCTGGGCTTGCCAGGCGGCCAGTTCCTGCACGTGCTCGCCCTTGCGGTCCCGCACCACCGGCGCCAGCACCATCAGCCGCGTGCCCGCCGGCAGCGCGAGGCATGCGTCGACCATCTGGCTGACGCTGTGCGCCTGCAGCGGCACGGCGTGGTCGGGGCAGAAGGGTGTGCCGGCGCGCGCGAACAGCAGGCGCAGGTAGTCGTGGATCTCGGTGATCGTGCCCACGGTCGAGCGCGGGTTGTGCGAGGTCGCCTTCTGCTCGATGGCGATCGCTGGCGACAGGCCTTCGATCACGTCGACGTCGGGCTTGTCCATCAACTGCAGGAACTGCCGCGCATAGGCCGACAGGCTCTCGACGTAGCGTCGCTGTCCCTCGGCGTAGAGCGTGTCGAAGGCCAGGCTGGACTTGCCCGAGCCGGACAGGCCGGTGATGACGACCAGCGCGTGTTTCGGGAGGTCGAGGTCGACGTTCTTCAGGTTGTGCGTGCGCGCGCCGCGCACACGGATCATGGGCGGGGCGGCGTCCTGGGCGCCGGGGTAGGACAGGGACATCAGGGGCATCGGCGGCGCTCGGCCGCGTCGGGTGGGCAACCGTCCATCATAGGTGGGCGCGCGTTCGGGCGCATCAGGGCCTCTGCGGGCGCGCCACATCAGGCATGCCGCCCGTTTCGGTGCTCGGCACGCTCGGGCCCAACCCCCCCTTGACCTGCGTCAGGGCGGCGCACCCCAGCCTTGCGCATCATCAGCGCTCAGGAGGACACGGACATGTCGAGACATCTGGGCGCCGGGCAGCGCGCCTTGCTGCAGACCGAACTGGAGATGCGCCAACGACGACTGGACCAGGCGTTGAACGTCCGTCACGAGGGCTCGAGTCGTGTCGAGCACGCCCGGGCTCTGCTCGCCCAGGACGAGGACGGCACGAGCGCGCACGCCATGGACCGCGAGGTCGACATGGCCTTGTCGGATTTGGACATCGCCGAACTCGGCGCCGTCAGTCGCGCCCTCGCGCGCTTGCGCGAGGGTGATTACGGCCTGTGCGCCGACTGCGGCGCCGAGATCCCCTTCGACCGCCTGAAGATCGAGCCGCAGGCCGAGCGCTGTGTACCCTGTGAATCGACACGCGAGCAACATCCCCGACCCGGAAGGACCCAGTGAGATGACGACGTTCCATGCCGTGGTCTTCATCGACCACCAGCACGCTCAGATCCTGCAGTTCGACGCCGAGCACGTGCATGCCGAGAAGGTCAAGGCCCACACCCACCACACCCGGCAGCAAGGCAGTCAGGTGCGCAGCGAGCACGAGTTCTTCGGCCAAGTGTGCGATGCCCTGCAGGGCATCGCGGAGGTGCTCGTCACCGGTCCACGTACCGGTCTTGCCGACTTCCGCCACTATGCCGAGAAGCACCGTCCGCAGACGGCGCACCACATCGTCGCCTACGAAACCGTTGACCATCCGTCCGACCGGCAACTCGTGGCCATGGCAAGACAGTACTTCCTGCGCCACGACCGCATGGCCGGCACGCCGGTGCCGACGTGAGGCAAGCGACCGCGCGAACCCCTGGACGGGCGAAGCCGTGCCGGCTCGCCTCGTCCGGTCAGTCCGACGTCGCGGTCGCCCCCACCACTCGCAGGATCTCCAGTCCGTAGGCATCGAGTTTCTTCGCGCCCACGCCGCTGACCCCAGCCAGAGCGTCCAGCGTGGCCGGACGTTCGCGCGCCATCTCGGCCAGCGTGGCGTCGTGGAAGATCACGTAGGCTGGCAGGCCGTGCCCGCGTGCCACCTCGGCGCGCCAGGCTCGCAGCGCGTCGAACAGTGCCTGTCCCACCGCGTCCAGTGGCAGCGGGGCTGGTCTGGTGGTGACAGCGCCGCGTGGTGTGCGTGAAGCACGTTCGCGCCTCGGTGGCAGCGCCGGCTCGCGCAACAGCAGGATCACCCCGCCACGCAGCACCTCGCGTGCGCTCGGCGCCAGCCCGAGCGTGCCGTACTCGCCCTCGGCGCGCAGGTGACCGAGGGCGACGAGCTGGCGCAGCACGCCGCGCCACTGCGCCTCGGTGACGTCGGCGCCGATGCCGAAGGTGGACAGGCGCTCGTGCCCGTGCTGGCGGGTCTTGTCGGTGGCCTTGCCGCGCAGCACGTCGATCAGGTGCCCGGCGCCGAAGCTCAGGCCCCCATGCTGCTGGAAGCGATAGACGCAGCTCAGCGCCTTGCGCGCGGCCTCGGTCGCGTCCCAGGTGGCCGGGGGGTTCAGGCAGTTGTCGCAGTTGCCGCAGCGCCAGCCGGGCGGACGCTCCTCGCCGAAGTAGGCCAGCAGCCGCACGCGCCGGCAGTCGTGCGCCTCGGCCAGCGCCAGCAGCGCCTCGAGCTTGGCGCGCTGCAGGCGCTTGAAGTCCTCGCCCGCCTCGCCCTCGTCGATCATGCGGCGCTGGTTGACGACGTCGGCCAGGCCATAGGCCATCCAGGCATCGGCCGGGCCGCCGTCGCGCCCGGCGCGCCCGGTCTCCTGGTAGTAGGCCTCGATGTTCTTGGGCAGGTCCAGGTGGGCGACGAAGCGCACGTCGAGCTTGTCAATGCCCATGCCGAAGGCGATGGTGGCCACGATCACCAGGCCGTCCTCGCGCAGGAAGCGGTCCTGGTGGCGGCGCCGCGTGTCGGCCTCGAGCCCGGCGTGGTAGGGCAGGGCCGGGATGCCCTCGTCGTCCAGCCACTGCGCCGTCTCCTCCACCTTGCGCCGGCTCTGGCAGTAGACGATGCCGGCGTCGCCCTCGTGCTCGTCGCGCAGGAAGCGCAGCAGTTGCGCGCGCGCGTTGTCCTTCTCGGCGATGGTGTAGCGGATGTTGGGGCGGTCGAAGCTCGAGACGAAGCAGCGCGCGTCGGCCAGCGCAAGGCGCTCGACGATGTCGCGCCGGGTGTGGGCGTCGGCGGTGGCCGTCAGCGCCACCCGCGGCACGCCGGGGTAGCGCTCGTGCAGCGCCGACAGGCCGAGGTACTCGGCGCGGAAGTCGTGGCCCCACTGGCTGACGCAGTGCGCCTCGTCGATCGCGAACAGGGCCAGGCGGCCGCGCTCGTGCAGCGAATCCAGCATCGCCAGGAAGCGCGGCGTGAGGATGCGCTCGGGCGCGGCATACAGCAGCACGAGCCGGCCCGACAGCAGCTCGCGCTCGATCTGGCGCGCCTCGTCGCCGTCGAGCGTGCTGTTGAGGAAGGCCGCGTGCACGCCGGCCTCCTCGAGCGCGCCGACCTGGTCGTGCATGAGCGCGATCAGCGGGCTGACGACGACGCTCACGCCCTGGCCGGCGCGGTGGCGCACGATGGCCGGCACCTGGTAGCACAGGCTCTTGCCGCCGCCGGTGGGCATCAACACCAGCGCGTCGCCGCCGCCGGCCACGTGGGTCACCACCTCGGCCTGCAACCCGCGGAAGGCAGGGTAGCCGAAGACGTCGCGCAGCACTTCGATGGCTGCGGCGTCCGCCGTCACGCCAGGTGACCGGTTGCGTGGATCCGCGGCGATCGCAGCCGCAGCCGGGTGGGCTTCGGCGCGCGTCGCGTCCCGGGCCGGCGAGGCAGTCTGCGTCATGGGCGGCGATGGTAAGCGACCCGCCAGACCCGCTTCGCATCCTCACGCCTCCCCTCCTCGAGGCCCTCTGTCGCTTCCCCCGGAAGGGGGTGGTCGGTAGGAGCCCCGCCGGTATCATCACTGCCCGGGCTTTGGCCTGCCGCTCGGTCGAGATGGGCAGCAGACCAGGGCCCCAGGGACCTCTTCGGCGCACACAGCCGGGGACTCCGCCAGCACCTCCTCACTTTCTCGCACACCACGTTCCAGGAGCATCCCATGGCCTCGGTCAACAAAGTCATCCTCGTCGGCAATTGCGGCCGCGACCCCGAAGTGCGCTACGCGCCCAGCGGCGCGGCCATCTGCAACATCTCGGTCGCCACGTCCAGTCGCCGCAAAGACAAGGCGTCGGGCGAGTCGATCGAAGAGACCCAGTGGCATCGCGTCACCTTCTACGACCGTCTGGCCGAGATCGCCGGTGAGTACCTCAAGAAGGGGCGCCCGGTCTACGTCGAGGGCCGACTGAAGTACGGCAAGTACACCGACAAGGACGGCATCGAGCGCAACACGGTGGACATCGTCGCCACCGAGATGCAACTGCTCGGCGGGCGCGAAGGCGGCGGCGGGGGCTATGGGGATGACGCCGGCGGCGGCGGGGCACCGATGCGTAGCGCGCCGTCGCCACGCGCTTCCGCACCGGCGCCAGCGCCGGCCCCGAGATCGGCCCCGGCCAAGACGGCCACGGGCTTTGACGACATGGATGACGACATCCCGTTCTGACGCCCGCAGCCCTGTCGGGGATGAACCGGACTTGACCTGACACAAGGTCTGGCCGATCTCGTCGGCATACCTTCATGGGTATGCAATAAGATACCCACATGGGTATCCGGACGAGATCTGCCATGTCTTCATCTGCCATCGACTCGGATTCGGGGCTGGGCCTTGACCGCTCCGCTCCACGGTTGCCCCGAACTTGGCCGCCCCGGCCTCATGCGCAAGCGCGAGAGGCCTTGGGGAGGTCCGGCGTTTTCTCCTGGGTTTTTGCCCACGCTCGGTCGGCAGCGGGAGAGCTGAGTGCGGTAGCCCGGCGTCAGGGCCGACGCGGTCTGGGTGCGCTGGCGCTGGCCGTGACAATTTCGGCCCTGAGCCCTGCGGCGGCAGTCGCAGGGCCCGTCGTCCCGGTCATGCTTGTCCAGGCTGGATCTGAGGTGGCCGCCACGGGTCGGTTCACCCTCGATGGCCACATCGAGGCCTTGCGCCAGGCGACGCTGGCTTCGCAGATCCAGGGCAACGTCACCCGCCTGGCCGTCAAGGCCGGTGACGCGGTGCGTGCCGGCCAGCTGATCGCTCGCATTGACGAGCGCGAGACCCAGGCCGGCCTGCGACGCAGCGAAGCGGCGCTCGCCCAGGCCGAGGCCGAGGACCGCAACGCCCGGCTGCATCTGGACCGCACGCGAGAACTGCGTGCGCAGGGTTTTGTCAGCCAGGCAGCGCTGGACCAGGCCGAGACCCAGTGGAAGGCCACGCAGGCTGGTGTCCAGCAGGCCCGGGCCGGTCAGGCGCAGGCCCAGATCTGGCGCGGCCATGCGCAGCTGAGCGCGCCCTTCGACGGTGTCGTGCTCGCCACCCACGTCCAGGCGGGTGATCTGGCGGCGCCCGGCCGCCCGGTGGCCACCTTGTACGCCCGCGGCGCGCTGCGCGCGGTCGCCCAGGTGCCTGCCTCGCGCACAGCCCTGGCGCGTGGGGCGATCCGTATCGAGGTCGAACTGCCCGACGGCCGGCGCGTGACCCCGACGCGCGGCGCCGAGTTGTCCACCGCCGATCCGGTGACGCAGACCGTCGAGTGGCGGCTGGATCTGCCGGCGGCTGCCGTGGCCGGACTCCATCCGGGGCAGACGGTGCGCGTGCACTTCGCGGGTGCTTCGGTGGCTGCGGCGTCCCGTGTCGGTCCGCCGGCACTTCGCATCCCCGCCACGGCAGTGCTGCGTCGGGGCGAGTTGACCGCCGTCTACGTGGTCCAGGGCCAGGGCTTCTCCCTGCGCGCAGTGCGCCTCGGCCCCGATCGTGGTGACGCAGGCGTCGAGGTCGTCGCCGGCCTGCGCGATGGCGAGCGCATCGCCATCGACGCGCTGAAGGCGGGTCTGTCGGGGGCGACGCCTGCCGCCGGGGCGCAGCCATGAGCGCATCGAGCGGACCGGTCGATGCCGGCGCGACCGTCTCCATGGGGGTCTCGGGCCGCCTCGCGCGGACCTTCCAGGACCATGCCCTGACCCCGCTGCTGGCCCTGGTGGCACTGCTGCTCGGGCTCTTCGCGGTGCTGGTCACGCCGCGCGAGGAGGAGCCGCAGATCAACGTCACCATGGCCAATGTGCTGATCCCCTTCCCCGGGGCCGGCAGCGCGGACGTGCAGCACATGGTGGCGCGCCCGGCCGAACAGGTGCTGGGGCAGATCGCCGGGGTCGAGCACACCTATTCGGTGTCGCGGCCGGGCGTGGCGGTGCTGACGGTGCAGTTCGAGGTCGGTGTGCCGCGCACCGAGGCACTGGTGCGTCTGTACGACGTGCTCAACGCCAACCAGGACTGGCTGCCGGCCGGCCTGGGCACGCTGCCGCCCATCGTGCGGCCCATGGGCATCGACGATGTGCCGGTGCTGGCCGTGACGCTGTGGAGCCGCGACGACACCGCCGCGCTCGAGCTCGAGCGCGTGGCCGCGACGATGGAGATCGAGCTCAAGCGCGTGCCCGGCACGCGTGAGGTCCGCACCCTCGGCGGCCCCGGGCGCGCGCTGAACGTGGTGCTGGACCCGGCGCGGCTGCGCGAACGCAGCGTCGATGTGCTGCGCCTGCGCGAGACCCTCGCGGCCGCCAACCTCGGCATGCCCTCGGGCAAGGTGGCCGAGCGCGCGAGCGCGCAGGCGCCCGGGATGCTGACCGTCGAGACCGGCCAGTACCTGCGCGACGCCGAGGAGGTGGGCGACCTGGTCGTCGGCGTGCACGCCGGCAAACCGGTCTACCTGCGCGAGGTCGCGCTGATCGAGGCTGGGGCCGCGCAGCTCCAGCGCCTGGTCTGGTTCACCCCTGGCTCATCCGTGGCCGGCTCGAGCGATGGGGCCTCGGCGTCGCCTGCTGCCGGTGCGGCGGCCGCGGGCCGTCACCCCGCCGTCACGCTGACCGTGACCAAGAAGCCCGGCGAGAACGCGGTGGACGTGGCGCGCGCCGTGCGCGAGCGTGTGGACGCGCTGCGCAACACCGTCATCCCCGAAGGTCTCGAGGTGACGGTCACGCGCGACTATGGTCAGACTGCGGCCGAGAAGGCCAACAAACTGATCCAGAAGCTGGCTTTCGCCACCGGATCGGTGATCCTTCTCGTGGGTCTGGCGCTGGGCCGGCGCGAGGCCGTCATCGTCGGCGGTGCGGTGATCCTGACGCTGGCGGCCACGCTGTTCGCCTCCTGGGCCTGGGGTTTCACGCTGAACCGCGTCTCGCTGTTCGCGCTGATCTTCTCGATCGGCATCCTGGTCGACGACGCCATCGTCGTCGTCGAGAACATCCACCGTCACCAGGCGCTGGATGCGGCCGCCGGCACCCACCGCCCGCTGCGCGAGGTCATCCCGCTGGCGGTCGACGAGGTCGGCGGGCCCACCATCCTGGCCACGCTCACCGTGATCGCCGCGCTGCTGCCGATGGCCTTCGTCAGCGGCCTGATGGGCCCGTACATGAGCCCGATCCCGATCAATGCCAGCCTGGGCATGGCGCTGTCGCTGGCCATCGCCTTCACCGTCACGCCCTGGCTGGCGCTGAAGCTGATGAAAGGCGGCCATGGCGCGCACGGCGGCAGCGGCGTGGCCGGCGGCGGGGTGGCTGCGCGGCTGGCCTCGGTCTTCCCCGCACTGCTGCGGCCCTTCCTGGACAGCGCGGCGGCACGCTGGGCGCTGCTGGCCGGCATCCTGGCCGCCACCGCGCTGTCGGTGGCGCTGGCGCTGTTCCCGAATGCGCGCCTGGGCGTGGTGCTGAAGATGCTGCCCTTCGACAACAAGAGCGAATTCCAGCTCGTCGTCGACATGCCGGCCGGCACGGCGCTCGAGGACACGGCCGCCGCGCTGCAGGAACTCGGTGACTTCCTCGCGCGCCAGCCCGAGGTGCTGGACCTGCAGGCCTACGCCGGCACGGCCAGCCCGATCACCTTCAACGGCCTGGTGCGCCAGTACTACCTGCGTGCCGATGCCGAGCAGGGCGACCTGCAGGTCAACCTGGTGGACAAGGCCCACCGCCGCGAGCAGAGCCATGCCATCGCCCAGCGGCTGCGTCCGGCGCTCGAGGCGATCGCCGCCCGCCACGGCGCGAAGCTGAAGGTCGTCGAGGTGCCGCCCGGCCCGCCGGTGATGAGCCCGCTGGTGGCCGAGGTCTACGGGCCCGACGAGGCCGGGCGGCAGCAGCTGGCGCAGCGCCTGGAGCAGGCCTTCCGCGCCACGCCCGACATCGCCGCCGTGGACAGCACGCTCGTCGCCGACGCCCCGCGCGCCTTCCTGCGCGTGCAGCGCCAGCGCGCCGAATCGCTGGGCATCCCGGTGGCCGCGATCGCGCAGACGGTGCATGCGGCGCTGTCCGGCGTCGACGCGGCCTGGCTGCACGACGGCCACAGCAAGTACCCGGTGCCGGTGCGGCTGCAGTTGCCACGCGAGGCCCAGGTCGGGCTCGAGGCCGTGCTGGCCCTGCCGATGCGTGCGGCCAACGGCCAGCTCGTGCCCCTGTCCGAACTGGTCCAGGTGGAGCGCGGCGTGATCGACAAGCCCTTGTTCACCAAGGATCTGCAGGGCGTGTCCTACGTCTTCGGCGACGTCGGCCGCCGCGCGCAGGGCGCGCAGGTGCCCGACTCGCCGCTGTACGGCCTGTTCGCGATCCGCGAACGCCTGCCCGAGGTGGCCCTGCCCGGCACCGGCGTGCTCGGCGAGTACTGGATCCGCCAGCCTGCCGACCCCTTCCGCGAGTACGCCATCAAGTGGGATGGCGAGTCGCAGATCACCTACGAGACCTTCCGCGACATGGGCGCCGCCTACGGCGTGGGGCTGATCCTGATCTACCTGCTGGTGGTCGCGCAGTTCCGCAGCTATGGCATCCCGCTGGTCATCATGGCGCCCATCCCGCTGACGCTGATCGGCGTGATGCCGGGCCACGCGCTGCTGGGTGCGAGCTTCACGGCCACCTCGATGATCGGGATGATCGCGCTGGCCGGGATCATCGTGCGCAACTCCATCCTGCTCGTGGACTTCGTCGACCTGCAGGTCGCGCGCGGCGTGGCGTTCAAGCAGGCCGTCATCGAGTCGGCCGCCGTGCGCGCGCAGCCCATCGCGCTGACCGGCCTGGCGGCGATGACCGGCGCGGTCTTCATCCTCGACGACCCGATCTTCAACGGTCTGGCGATCTCGCTGCTGTTCGGCATTGCGGTGTCGACACTGCTGACGCTGGTCGTGATCCCGGTCCTGTACTACGCCTGGTTCCGGCGCCGATTCGAGCCGGTCGAGCCACCGCCCGCCCCCGCGCCGGGCCTCCTGCCGGCAGGTACCCATTGAAATGAACGGGCCGACTTCTGTGATGTCGCCGCCTGGCGTCCCACCCGATCGCTTCCCCACGTCCGGTGCCCCGGATCTTCCAACCCTGAAAGGACTTGTCCTATGACCGTCGACCGCGTGATTCATGTCATCGCCGGCCTGCTCATCCTGGCGTCACTGCTGCTGGGCGTGCCCGGCAGCCCGGCCTTCGTGTCCCAGTGGTGGCTCGCCTTCACCGCCTTCGTGGGTGTCAACCTCTTCCAGTACGGCTTCACGAACATCTGCCCGATGGGCTGGATCCTGAAGAAGCTCGGGGTGCCCGAGTCCCAGCTCAGCTGTTCGCGCTGAGCGAGTCGCCTGGCTCCCGACCCCGCCGCCCGCCTGAGCACCCCGCCATCGACCGACAATGACGTTCCCTGAAACCGTTGCCGTGGAGGCCTGTGCGATGAACCCCTTGGGTAACGAGGCCGTGCGCCATGATCTCCTGAACCGCCTCAAGCGCGCCGAGGGACAGTTGCGCGGCATCCAGCGCATGATCGACGAGCGCGAGCCGTGCCTGGACATCGCATCGCAGTTGTCCGCCGTGCGCAAGGCGCTGGACAGCACCTATGTGCGCATGACGGTGTGCTTCATGCAGGCCGAGCTGACCGAGCGCTTGAACCTCGACCCCGCCGCGGGGGCGCAGCTGGACGCGCTGCTGGCCGACGTCCAGACCCTGCTGGCCAAGGCGCGCTGACACCGCGGGCCTGTCGCGTGCGCCGGCCCGCGCGCGCGGCAGCCCCTCCCTTCCCTCCGACCTCGCCCTTCCACCATGAGCACCCCGGTTTCCTTCGTCCGCCTGCGCCAGGTGCAGGACTACCAGTTCGATGTCGAGTTCTCTGCCGATCTGCCGACGCTGCGGGTGGACGAGCCCCCGCCGCTCGGGCAGGGTCAGGGGCCGACGCCGGTGCAGCTGTTGGCCGCGGCGGTGGGCAACTGCCTGTCGGACTCGCTGCTGTTCGCGCTGCGCAAGTTCCGCCAGCAGCCCGAGCCGATCGAGGCCGAAGTGCGCGCCGAGACCGGGCGCAACGCCGAGGGCCGCATCCGCGTGCTGAAGATCGAGGCCACCCTGCGCCTGGGCGTGCCGGCCGCGTCGCTCGAGCATCTGGACCGCGTGCTCGCCACGTTCGAGGCCTACTGCACCGTGACACAGACCGTGGGCGCTTCGGTGCCGATCGCGGTGCATGTCGTTGACTGCGACGGCGTGGCGGTCAAGTGAGCGCCGACCAACCGCCGCCGTGGATGACCCTGCATCCCGGTACTCGAATGGCCCGCATGGGCCGCAAGGTTGGCTCATGAGCCCCGTCGTCCACGCGCCTGGACCGGCCATCCCCCCGACCCGTCTGCCCGCCACGGCGGGGGCGCATGACGCCACCGGGTTGATTCGACCCGCAAGCCATCCCGACCAGGCACCGACATGAAGCCGAGCGCACCGTTGCTGAAATTCCTCTACCCCGGCTGGTACGCCATCGTCATGGGCCTGGCCGGGCTGTCGCTGGCCTGGCATCGCGCCGTGCCGCTGATGGGCGACGGCGCCGGGGCCGCCGCCTTGGTGATCGGCGCCCTGGCGGCCGGGGTGTTTGTGCTGCTGCTGGTGCTGACGGCCTGGCGTGGTCTCGCCCATGCCGAGGCCTGGGCCGAGGACCGGCGCCACCCGGTGCGTCACACCTTCATTGCTGCCTTGCCGATCGCGGCCCTGCTCGTGGCCACGGCGGCGGTGGCCAGCTTCGGGCCTTCCACCCTCGCGGGCCTGCTGTGGTGGCTGGGCAGTCTGTCGCAGCTCTATGTGACGGTGTGGGTGCTGGCGCGCTGGTGGCGGGGCAACCAGGCCGGCGGCTTGCAATGGGCGGGTGTGACGCCCGCACTGTTCATCCCCATCGTCGGCAACGTGCTGGCCCCGCTGGCCGGGGTGCCGCTCGGACATGCCGAGTGGGCGGCGGCGCAGTTCGGCATCGGGCTGATGTTCTGGCCGCTGGCGATGGCCTTGATCGTCAGCCGCGTGGCCATCGCCGGCCTGTGGCCCGAGCGGCTGCGGCCCACCGTCTTCATCTTCATCGCGCCGCCGGCAGTGGTGGGCCTTTCGTCGTTGCAACTGGGTGCCCCTGAGCTGCTGGGCTGGGTGCTGTGGGGCATGGCCCTGTTCAGCCTGTTGTGGGCGGCGTCGCAGGCCCGCCTGATCGCCGCGCAGCCCTTCGGCCTGCCCCACTGGGGCATGTCCTTCCCGCTGGCGGCCTTCGCCGCGCTGACGCTGCGGCTGGCGCAGCCCGGCGGGCTGATGGCCATCCTGGGCCCGGTGAGCCTGGCGCTGGCCTCGCTGGTGATCGCCGGGCTGGTGCTGGGCACGCTGCGTGGCCTGCGCAACGGCACGCTGCTCGCGCCGGAGCCGGTGGCGGCGATCCAGCCGGCGCAAGGCTGAGCGCCTGAGAAGATCTCGTTCGTTACGCCCCAAGTTTCACGAGGACACCCGGGGCCCCTGAGGGACGACCCGGGCTGGGTCAGGCCATCACCACTCGAAAATCTTCCCCGGGTTCATGATGTTGCGCGGGTCGAGCGCGCGCTTGATCTGACGCATCATGTCCACCGCGCCTGCGCCGGCTTCGTCGAGCAGAAAGCCCATCTTGTGCAGGCCGATGCCGTGCTCGCCGGTGCAGGTGCCCTCCAGCGCGATGGCGCGCTGCACCATCTGCATGCTCAGGCGCTCGGCGGTGGCGCGCTGGGCGTCGTCGCCCTCCTTGACCAGGTAGGCCAGGTGGAAGTTGCCGTCGCCGACGTGGCCGACGATGTAGTGCGGCAGGCCCGAGGCCGCTGCCTCCTGCACCGAGATGTCGATGATCTCGGCCAGGCGCGAGATCGGCACGCAGGTGTCGGTGGTCACGGTGCGGCAGCCCGGGTTGGTGGACATGCCGGCGAAGTAGGCCTTGTGGCGTGCGGTCCACAGCCGCGTGCGCTCCTCGGGGCTGCTGGCCCACTCGAAGCCTTCACCGCCGTGCTCGCCCGCGAGCATCTCCACGGTCTGCGCCTGCTCCTTGACGCCGGCGTCGCTGCCGTGGAACTCCATCAGCAGCATCGGCGCCTCGCGCAGGCCGAGCTTGCTCTGCGCGTTGACCGCGCGCACCGCGTTCGCGTCGAGCAGCTCGCAGCGGGCGATCGGCACGCCCATCTGGATGACCTGGATCGTCGTCTGCACGGCGGCCTGCACGCTGGGGAAGTGGCAGATCGCGGCGCTGACGGCCTCGGGCAGCGGGTAGAGCTTGAGCGTGACCTCGGTGATCACGCCCAGCGTGCCCTCGCTGCCGACGAACAGGCGCGTCAGGTCGTAGCCGGCGCTGCTCTTCCTGGCGCGCGTGCCGGTGCGCAGCACCTCGCCGCTGGCGGTGACCACGGTCAGGCCGAGCACGTTCTCGCGCATCGTGCCGTAGCGCACCGCGTTGGTGCCGCTGGCGCGTGTGGCGGCCATGCCGCCCAGGCTGGCGTTGGCGCCGGGGTCGATGGGGAAGAACAGCCCGGTGTCGCGGATCTCGCGGTTGAGCTGCTCGCGCGTGACGCCGGCCTGCACCGTGACCGTCAGGTCCTCGGGGTTCAGGCGCACGATCTGCGTCATGCGGCTGACGTCGACGCTGACGCCGCCCTGCACCGCCAGCAGGTGGCCCTCGAGCGAGGAGCCGGTGCCGTAGGGGATGACCGGCACCGCGTGTGCGTGCGCCAGCGCCACCACCGCGGCCACGTCCTCGGTGCTCTCGCAGAAGACCACGACCTCGGGGGGCGTGACCGGGAACGGCGACTCGTCCCGTCCGTGCTGCTCGCGCACGGCCTGCGCCGTCGAGCAGCGCTCGCCGAAGCGCGCGCGCAGCGCCTGCAGCATCGCCGCGGGCACGGGGCGCGGGTCGATGCGTGGGGAGAAGTCGTGGGGAGCGTTCATCGCAGAGGGTCCTCGTCGATCTTCGGGAAAGGGTGTGCACTAGGGAGGCTGCCGGTGCTCGCGGACAGGCATCAAAGCCGGTGGCGGTTGCATCGCGCCGACCATGGCCAAATCCCGGCAGCGGCACGACGTCGCCGAATCCGCACGATAACGCACCTGCTCGGCACATCGCGCATGAAGGCCCATGGCGGGCGCGGTGTGGCGGTGCGCTGATAGCATCTGGCGCCTTTGACGATCGTGGCATCTGGCGCCAGGGCCGTCGAGCAAGGTCCCCGAAGTCGCACCGCTGCGCGTGGCCACGTCGGCCCCTTGCCACCTGGCCGCTGTGCCCTGTCCACCTCCCCGGAGCCCAACCTTGAGCCATCGCCTGACCCAGATCGCCACCCGTACCGGAGACGACGGCTCGACCGGTCTGGGTGACGGCAGCCGCGTCGCCAAGGATCACCTGCGCGTCGAGGCCATGGGCGATGTCGACGAGTTGAACTCGACCTTGGGCGTGTTGCTGGCCGAGCCGCTGCCGCCGGAGGTGCGAGACCTGCTGGTGCGCATCCAGCACGAACTGTTCAACCTCGGCGGTGAGTTGTCGATCCCCGGCTACACCCTGCTCGGGGTCGACGCGGTGGCCGGGCTCGACGCCGCGCTGGCGCACCACAACGCCACGCTCCCGCGCCTGAAGGAGTTCATCCTGCCGGCGGGTACGCGCAGCGCCGCGGTGGCGCACGTGGGGCGCACCGTCGCGCGCCGCGCCGAGCGTGCGGTCGTCCGCCTGGGCGCGCACGAGGCCGTCAACGACGCCCCCCGGCAGTACTTGAACCGCCTGTCGGACCTGCTGTTCGTGCTGGCGCGTGTCCTCAACCGCGCCAACCTCGACGGCCTTGGGGGCGATGACGTGTACTGGCGCAGCCAGCGTCTGGCCCGCGAAGCGACGGATCCTGCGCAGGCCAGCGCATGACGATGGTCATCGATTACTACCTGGCACCGCAGAGCCCCTGGGCCTACCTGGGGCACGAGCGCTTCGGTCGCATCGCGCGTGCAGCGGGCGCCACGGTGCGGGTGCGTCCGGTCGATCTCGGCGGGCGCGTGTTCCCCGTCTCCGGCGGGCTGCCGCTGCCCAAGCGCGCGCCGCAGCGCCAGGCGTATCGGCTCGTGGAATTGCGCCGCTTTGCCGACTGGCTGGGCATGCCGATGCATGTGCAACCGCGCCACTTCCCGGTGCAAGGCGACGATGCCGCACGCCTGATCTGCGTGGTCGAGGCCGCCGATGGCAGCGATGCCGCCATGCGCCTGACCGGCAGCGTGCTCGCCGCAGTGTGGGCCGAGCAGGCCGACATCGGCGATGCAGCCACGCTCGCCTTGTTGCTGCGCCGACAGGGTCTGCCGCCGCAGCGACTGGAGGACTCGCGCTCGCCGACCGCTCAGGCGATCTATGACGACCACACGCGATCGGCGATCGACGCGGGTGTCTTCGGTGCGCCGAGTTATGTCGTCGACGGGGAGATCTTCTGGGGCCAGGACCGGCTCGACTTCGTCGAGCGCCGCCTGGCCGCGGGGAGTGTCAGCTCAGGTGCGAGCTGATGATCTTCGTCATCTCGAACATCGACACCTGATCCTGGCCGAGCACGGCCTTGAGCTTGGCATCGGCGTTGATCTGACGGCGATTGGTGGCGTCCTGCAGCCCGTGCTTCTTGATGTATTCCCAGACCTTGCTCGTCACCTGCGTGCGCGGCAGCGCCTTCTTGCCCACGATGGCGGCCAGCGCCGCGCTCGGCGTCATCGGCTTCATGAAGGCGGCGTTCGGAGCCTTCTTGGCGGCAGCCGGTGCCGGTGCGGCAGCGGTCGGGGTGGCGGGCTTGGCGGCCGCCTTCTTGGCCGCGACTTTCTTTGCGGTAGCCATCGTCGGGTTCTCCGGATGTCTGGGGGTGGTGGGTGAAGCGCGCCGCAGGGCCGATGCCCCGTGCCGCGGGCCTGCATGGTAATGCCCGGCGCGACGCGTGAAAAGACGGCTGGGCCTATGGTGTTCCCGTAGCCGGAGCCTGTTTTTCCTCCTGGACAGCCGTTTTCCTGCGGCCGCGCGTGGCCAGGTCATCTCGGCGCGGCCGTGCCCTGTCCGCGCAGTTCTTCCGCCAGTGCACGCCTTCGAGCGATGAGCTGCCCCAGGCGCACGTCGATGATCGAGGCTTCGATGAAGTCGGCGCGAGGGCCCGCCCGGGCATCGGAGCGCGCCGCGAACAGGCGATCGATCGCGGCGTCCAGATCACCCATGGCCGCCAGTCGCTCGGCATGGGCGCGTTGCGCCAGGAGCGGCAAGGCCAGTGCCTGGGCACAGCGTCCGAGCCACTCCCAGGCCAGGGCATCGCCCGGATGTTCCACAGTCCAGACCTGGAGCGACTGACGCATGTCGACGAGCGCCTCGATCGCACGGGCGTCGGCCCGACGACGGTCTACAAGGCCCGTGACGGGGTCGGGATCGGCTGCGCCGAGTGCCGCTGCCGCCTGCAGCAGCAGGGCGGGCCGTGCCCATGACGACGCGGCCGACGGCGGTCGTGCGGCTGCGCCGGCTGGCACGCCGGTGCGCTGGCTGTCGATCCCGGGCCCGCTGAGCGGCTGACGCGCCGGCACCATCGGCATCGACTGTCGTGCGGCCTGGGTCAGGGCCAGGGCGGAGGCCCCGTCCCCGCGCGCCAGCGCCAATTCGACTCGCAGCCAGCCGATGGTCATCTGCAGCGTATCGTCTGCCGGGTTTGTTGCGATCGCGGCACGGGCCAGGTCCCGCGCCAGCGCGTCGGCAGCGCCATGTTCGCTCAGAGAAGAGGCTGCCAGCGCCGCAGCGTAGAGCTTCCCGAGCCGCTCGGCAGGGGTCTGTGCGTCGGACATGGACTGCGTGGCCGATGGTGCGGGCGCTTCCACGGCCGACATCAGGCGCTGCCAGTTCTGCACCGAAGGATCCATCAGTACCCTCGCCCTGGCCTGCATCAGCGCATGCATCGGCGTCAACGCCGGTGGCTGCGGCGGCAGCAGAGCCAGCCGCGCGCGGGCATCGGCCAGGCGTTCCGAGTTCAACGGGTGGGTGCGCAGGTAGGCGTAAGACCCGCTGTCGTTGAGCCTGGCGGCTTGCGCCAGGCGGTCGAACATCGCGGCTGTCCCGTGTGGAGAGAAACCGGCCAGCTGGTGGATCGCTGCGCCGATGCGATCGGCTTCCCGCTCCATGTCGCGCGAGAAGTTGAGTTGGCCCTGGATCATGGCCGCCTGGCTGCCCGCGACGGCGGCTTGCGCGATCTCCGGGTTGCCGGCCCGCGCCGCCACCAACAAGCCCAGCAGCAGGGCGGCGGTGCCTATGGCGCTCTGCCGCTGCCCCACGGCGAACCCCCGGGCGATGTGACGTTGGCTCACATGGGTGAGTTCGTGCGCGAGGACTGCCGCGAATTCATCAGCGCTGCCCGTGGCGGCCAGCAGGCCGAGGTGAACGCCGACGTGGCCTCCAGGCAGGGCGAAGGCGTTCAGCGTGCGGTCCCTGATGAGGAAGAGATCCCACGCAAAGCCGGCATCGAGTTCGGGCGCGATGTCGCCACGCGATCGTGCGGTCTCGAGCAGCCTGTCCCACAGTGCTTCGACATAGGCCAGCATCACCGGGTCGTCGAGGTAGGACGGACTGCGCAGGACCTGCTGCATCAACCGTTGCCCGAGTCTTCTTTCTTCGCCCAGTGGCAATGCCTCGGCAGCAGGATCTCCCAGCGTGGGCAGGGGCGGCAAGCCGGCCTCGGCGGCCAGCGGCGGCAGGGGCTGGAGGGCCAGACAGGCGATCAGGCCTGCCGCCACGCGCCGATGCGCACGCCGAGGCGAAGGGGCGTCCCGCCCTTGCATCGTCCCCTGGACGGACCGACGCGAGACTTCGGAAGGTGCTGTTCCCGTCGCGTTCCGGTCATCGGTGCAGTGACGGCGATTCATCGGCCCGCGCTCCCCATCCCCCTATGATGTCAGGATTTCCGGTTCGAGGAATTCCGAGCATGACCGAGGGTTTGCTGACCCATTTCGATGCGCAGGGCCACGCCCGCATGGTGGACGTGGCGGACAAGGCGGTGACGCATCGTGTGGCGCGCGCCAGCGGCGTGATCCGGATGCTGCCGACGACCTTCGCGCTCGTGGCCGAGGGGCGGGCGAAGAAGGGCGATGTCATCGGCGTGGCGAGGATCGCCGCGATCCAGGGCGCCAAGCGCACCGCCGACCTGGTGCCCCTGTGCCATCCGCTGCCGATCACCCGCGTGTCTGTGGACTTCGACCTCGAGGCCGAACATCACCGTGTGCGCTGCACGGCACAGGTGGAGAGCCTCGGGCGCACCGGCGTCGAGATGGAAGCGCTCGCGGCGGTGCAGATCGGGCTGCTGACCGTCTACGACATGTGCAAGGCCGTCGACCGCGGCATGGTGATCGACGACGTGCGGGTGCTGGAAAAGCGGGGCGGCAAGTCGGGGGACTGGGCAGCGACCTGAAAACCGGGCACGCGGTCGGGCGGGGAAAAAGCGCCCGCCGCCTGGTCGGGGATCCGACGGGCCTTTCGAGCGCATCGGCCAACAGGGGCAGGCCGGATGCTGGCTGGAGGCGCTTCAGAACGTGAAACCGGCGGCCACCGCCTGCCCAGACATCGGCGCCAACAGGCGCAACAAGGGCGCAAGTTCGCGGTATCGCATCGCCACGCGGCTGGCGTAGCCGAAGAAGCGGGGCAGGTCCTGCGCATAGGCGGGCTTGCCGTCTCGGTGCTGCAGGCGGCAGAAGATGCCCAGCACCTTGAGGTGGCGCTGCAGGCCCATCCACTCGAGTTGCCGCCAGTGCTCGGCGAAATCGTCAGCCACCGGCAGGCCGGCCTTGCGTTGCATGTCCCAGCCCCGGATGGCCCAGTCGATCTCGCGTTCCTCCTCCCAGGACAGGAAGGCGTCGCGCAGCAGCGAGGCGGTGTCGTAGGTGATCGGCCCGGCGACGGCATCCTGGAAGTCCAGCACCCCGGGGTTGGGGTCGGTCACCATCAGGTTGCGCGGCATCCAGTCGCGGTGGACCGCCACCACTGGCTGCGCCAGCGCACTGTCCACGAGCAGACGGCACACCCGTGCCCAGGCCTCGGTCTCGGCGGGGCTCCACTGGATGCCGAAGTGGCGCTGCACGCACCACTGCGGGAACAGATCGAGTTCCCGGTTCAGCAGGGCCCTGTCGTAGGGCGGCAGTGCGCTGGCGGTCACCCGCTGCTGCATCTGCACGAGCGCAGCCAGCGCCTCGCGCACCAGTGCATCGGCACGTGACGGCGTGGCAACCGCCAGCGCCTGAAGATAGGGCTCCCGCCCGAGATCGCTCAGCAGGAGGAAACCTGCTGCGAAATCGGCCTCCAGCACCCGCGGCACGTGCAGGCCGGCCTGACCGAGCAAACCGGCCACCTTCACGAAGGGTCGGGTGTCTTCCAGTGGCGGCGCGGCGTCCATCACGATGAACGAGGTCGCGACGTTCGACATGCGACCGTGGACGCGGAAGTAGCGTCTGAAGCTGGCATCCGCGGATGCCGGCGCCAGCGTGGTCCGATCGAGGTTCCAACGCTCCCCGATCCGGTCCAGCCAGGCCTCGAAGGCCTCTGCGCGTGCCGGGTCGCTCCAGTCCAGGAGGGGGGTCGAATCGTTCGGCATGGCCGTTCGCGCACGCCGTGGGCGGGTCGTGCAGATGACAGAATAGGGTGATTCTAGGAACGGCCCTCGCACCAGCCACCGCTCGAACCGATCGTCACCCTGTGTCCATAGAAACTGACTGCGCGTGCCGACCGACGGTCCCCACAGGATGGTGCCTGGCGCTGTCTGGTCGGTCCGTCGCCCGCGCCGTGTCTGCCCTGAGCCTGGTGGCCGTCCTCGCGCCCGCGTCCGCTGCAGACGCCACGGTGCGGATCGAGGCCGATCGCCTGAGCGGCACGCCTGCGGGTCCGACGCAGGCCGAGGGCGCGGTCGACCTGCGCCGCGACGACGTCCGGTTGCAGGCCGATCGCCTGACCTACTCGCCTCAGGACGATCGGGCCACGGCGTTGGGCGGTGTGACCGTGAGCCGGGGGAACACGCGCTTCAGCGGCCCGAGCCTGGATCTGACGGTCGGACGCTTCGAGGGGGTGTTTCGCGAGCCGACCTTCGAGTTCGGCGACCGTGGCACCCGAGGCCGTGCCGCATCGATCGCTTTCGAGGGTGAGCGGCAGTTCCGGATGCTCGGCCCCGAGTACACGAGCTGCCCGAGCGACGGTTCCGCCGATCCGGACTGGTTGCTCACCGCCCGGGAACTGCGCGTGGACCTGGACGCCAACGAGGCCGTGGCGCGCGGCGCGGTGCTGCGATTCCTGGGGGTGCCGGTGCTGGCCGTGCCTCTCCTGCGGTTTCCCGTCAGCGACGAACGCAAGTCTGGCTGGCTGGCGCCGGCCCTGCGCGTGAGCACGCAGAGCGGCCTGGAGGTCGGCGTGCCCTACTACTGGAACATCGCCCCCAACCGTGACGCCACCCTCACGCCGCGTCTGCTGGCACGACGTGGCTTGGCCGCCGACGCGGAGTATCGTTATCTGGAGGCCTCCCATGCCGGGCAGTGGCACCTGAACCTGCTGCCGCGCGACCGGCTGGAGTCCCGGTCGCGGCATGCGGCCTACGGTCGCCACGAAGGCCTCTTGCCCTTCACGGGCCCCGACGCTTCCCGCGGGCGTTTCGAGATCGATGTGGCCACGGTGTCCGACGACCTGTGGTGGAAGGACTTCGACGCCGACAAGTTGGGCATGACGCCCAGACTGCTGCAACAGCAGGCGCGCGCCGAGATGCCGTTCGAACTGGGTGGGCATGCCGTCCTGACCTATGCGAGGGCTCAGCGCTGGCAGCCTCTGCAGGTGCCCGAAGACACCTACACCGTCCCCTACCAACGTACCCTGCAACTGGGCGCGCAGGTCGATGGGCAGGCACTCGCCGGCTGGCAATGGGATGTGCAGGCGGAGCTCAACCGGTTCACCCTTCCCGACGACTCCGCGTCGTCGACCCGTCCGACGGGGCAGCGCGTGCACCTGCTCGCGCAGGCGTCCAGGCCCTGGCGTGAAGGCGGTTTCTGGCTCACGCCGCGAACACGGCTCAATGCGGCCTCCTACGCACTGGATCAAGCGCTCCCCGATGGACGCCGAGCCCTCGGTCGCGCCATTCCCACCCTCAGCGTGGACGGGGGTCTGAACCTGGAGCGGGATTTCCAGGGCTTCGGTCGCCTCCTGCGGCAGACCCTGGAGCCGAGGCTGATGTATGTCTACACCCCTCGACAGGCCCAGAGTCCCGAGTTGAAGTTCGACAGCGCGCCGGCGGACTTCGGCTTCTCTTCGGTGTTCACCGAGAACGACTTCTCCGGCATCGATCAGGTGTCCGATTCCAACCTGCTCAATGCCGGTCTGTTCACGCGCGTGCTGGATGCCACCCGCGGCGATGAGTTGCTGCGCTTGGGGCTGGTGCAGCGATTCCTGCTGGCCAACCAGCGCCTGACCCCTTTGGGCGGGGCCCAGACCAGCCGCATCTCCGACCTTCTGTTGCTCGGAAGCAGCCGGGTGATACCTGCCTGGGTGTTCGATGCCTCCCTGCGCTGGAACGCCGAGTCGCGGCGACCGGTGCGCTCGGTGCTCTCTGCCAGTCATGCCGCGGGGGAAGGCAGGACGGTGACCGGTGCGTACCGATACGCCAAGGATCAGTCAGAGCAGATCGAGGTGGGCGGGCAGTGGCTGCTGTCGTCTGGCGGCGATGTCGGCGCGAGCGCCGGTTGCGCGCGACGCCTGTCGGGCATCGGGCGGCTGGACTACAGTGTGCGAGACCGGCGGCTGACTGGCACGACCCTGGGGGTCGAGGTCGACGGCAACTGCTGGATCGGACGGGTGCTCGCGCAGCGCACATCCACTGGCGCCGCCGAATCGGCAACTTCCATCGAGTTCCAGCTCGAGCTGACCGGATTGACCCGCCGCGTCGGCGCGCGATTCGGTCCGTGATCGCCCGTCCCGCTTCGGCGGGCCATGAGGGTGTTCGGGAGCCCCGGGCCGGGGGCGGGTCCCGTGGCTTGCCCGTATCGCACAATCCGCTGCGCGATGCACGGCGAACTGAACCTGCACCGTCCGCCCCGAGCCCGGCGACCGGTGAAACTTGAAGGGTGGCTGTGTCGAACACTGCCAGCTCGATGACCCGCCGCCCTGGCGCCCCTGCCGGCAGGGCCGGCACTGCACCTCCCGCATGTCCATGCAACTGATCCGGTCAATGAGTCTGCTGTGGGGCCTTCGCCGGCTGCCAGCGGCGATGCTCACCCTCTTCATCGGACTGGCCGGGCTGCCATCGGCAGCGCAGCCTGTGGGCGCTGCGCCCGCAGCGGTCGCGAGGCCGGCAGACCATATCGTGGCGGTCGTCAACCGTGAACTCGTCACGGCGGTCGAGGTCGAGCGTGGCATCGAGCGGGCACGCGCCCAGGCGACGGCGGCCGGCACCCGGCCCCCTGCGGCGGACGAACTCCGCCGGCAGGTGCTCGAGAGCCTGATCGAGGAGCGCGCCGTGCTCACCCACGCCAGGGAGGCGGCCGGTCGGATCGACGAGGCAGAGGTCGATCGCGCGGTGGCCTCGATCGCGGCCCGCAATGGCCTCGACATGGCCCAGCTGCGGGCCCGGCTCGCGCAGGACGGCCTCGACCTGCAGCGCTTGCGTGCCACCCTTCGTGACCAGTTGGCGGTGGAGCGCACCCGTGAGCGCGAGGTCGGCGCCCGGATCCGCGTGACCGAGGCCGAGATCGATGAATGGCTTGCGCAGCGACGCGAGCAGGCCTTGGCGCAGCGCGACCTGGACCTGGCCCAGATCCTGGTCAGCGTTCCCGAGTCGGCCGATGCCGCGCTCGAGCAGCAGCGCCGCGAGCGAGCCGAACAGGCGCTTTCGCGACTGCGGGCGGGTGAGGCCTTCGAGCAGGTCGCCCGCGAGATGTCGGATTCGGCCGACCGGGAGCGTGGTGGCGCGCTCGGCCCGCGACCGGCGTCGAGGTTGCCGGACCTCTTCGTCGCGGCGGTCAAGGGGCTGCAACCCGGTGATGTGACCCAGGTGCCGGTGCGCAGCGGAGCCGGCTTCCACATCCTGAAGCTGCGCGCGCTCGGGGATGCTCCGCAGGACCGCGTCGTCCAGACCCTGGCCCGGCACATCCTCGTCAGGCCCTCGGCGCGCCAGTCGGTCGAGGAGGTCAGTGCCCGTCTCGCGGAGTTCCAGCGGCGGATCGGCAGCGGCCAGCTTCGCTTCGAGGACGTGGCGCGCGACTTCTCGGAGGACAGGTCGGCACCCCAGGGGGGGGACCTCGGCTGGTTGTCCCCCGGGGCGACGGTCCCGGAGTTCGAGCAGGCGATGGACGCGCTGCCCGTGGGTGGCTTGTCGGACCCGGTGGTCTCACGCTTCGGCGTGCATCTGATCGAGGTGGTCGAGCGTCGAGAGGCGCCGGTCGATCCACGGGTGCTGCGTGAACAGGCACGCAACGTGCTGCGCGGACAGAAGTTCGAATCGGCCTACGTCGAGTGGGTGCGCGAGCTGCGCGCACGCGCCTATGTCGAGCTGCGCGATGCACCCCTGTAGGGCGGGCGTGGAGGCGTGCTGATGGCACATGTCGCACGCAAGCGATTCGGTCAGCACTTCCTGGTCGACCCTGCGGTGATCGACCGCATCGTTCACGCGATCGATCCCCGGCCGACCGACCGCCTGTGCGAGATCGGCCCCGGGCAGGGCGCCCTGACGCACCCGATCCTCAGGGCCTGTGGTGCCTTGACGGTGATCGAACTGGACCGGGACCTGGCGGCCCGGGCACGGCGCTGGCCGGGGGTGACGGTGGTCGAGGCCGATGCGCTCGGCGTCGACTTCGGCAGCCTCCCCGCCGTTGCCGACGACAGGGTCGGGGGTTCCCGACCGGATCATGAGGACCGACGGCTGCGGATCGTCGGCAACCTGCCTTACAACATCTCCACACCGCTGCTGTTCCACCTGGCGACTTGTGCCGATCAGGTGGTCGATCAGCATTTCATGCTGCAGCGTGAGGTGGTCCAGCGCATGGTGGCGGCGCCCGGGCAGGCGTCGTACGGGCGGCTGAGCGTGATGCTGCAGTGCCGCTACGCGATGGAGCACCTGTTCGACGTGGCGCCACACGCCTTCGCGCCGCCGCCGGCTGTCGATTCGGCGGTGGTCAGGATGATTCCTCTGCCAGCAGCACCCGGCGGCGAACTCGCACGCACGTTGGGAGAACTCGTGACCTGCGCCTTCTCTCAGCGGCGCAAGATCCTGCGGCACACCCTCGGGCGGTGGCTCGAGGCGCGTGGTGTTCGGCAGACCTTCGATCTGCAGCGCCGGGCCGAGGAAGTCGCTGTCGACGAATACCTGCAACTGGCCCGCCTCGCGACGCCGCACCCGACGGGCTGAGTGGTCGCGTGCGGCGGGCGCGCGCAAGGATGTGTGCCGGCCTCAGTCCGCCGGAGACGGTGTGGCCGGCGCGTCGAACGACGACGCAGGATGCAGGCTCGGCCGCGCCGCGCCTGAGAGGTGGCAGCGCGCCAGGCCCGTCAGGCCGCCGCCTTCAGCCAGACCGCCGTGTCGAAGGCACTGATCATCTTCGGCATGTTCATGCCGAAGTTCGGGTTCGTGCCGTTCTTCGACACCGCCACCTTCGCGGCCGGCTTGGCCGGCGTGTCCGCCACCTCCCAGGTGCCTGCCTCCTGGGCCTTGGGCACGGCGAAGGAGTAGAAGCAACGGAAGGCGATCTTGCGCTCGGCCCAGAAATCCGCCGCATCCCGGAACACGTCGAGCAGTTGCTCGCGCGCCTCGCGGTCGAACTTCGGGTGATCGGGCAACTGTTCGAGCACGATGACGAAGCCCGGTTGCGGCCCGGCCTTGTGCACCGTGTCGGTCATGCAGTCGTACAGCGCGTCCAGGTTCTTGCCGAAATGCGGCGGGAACTTGAAGGCCTGCGCGATGCCCTCGAGCACCTCCTGCTTGCTCTGCGCCTTCGAGACGTTGGCGTAAAGGAAGTGGTGGCCGGCGGTTTGCGCGGCGGACATCAACTCGTCGATGCGGTAGGCCCGGATCGACTGGACGATGTTGGAACGGATGGTCTGCAACTCCATGGTCGCTGCCTCCTGGACTTCAGGCAATGTGTCGATTCTGATCTGCTGACCCTGCGTCGATCATTCGATGATGAGCCGAAAACTCGCGTAGTGGTCAGCGGTGTAATAGCAATTCGAGGGTTTCGTCGGTTCCTGGCCGCCACACACGATGCGCCGGGCGCCCCTGTTCGAGGCGCCGGGTGTGCGCACCGTGTACTCGCGGTAGTAGCCTCGCGGCTTGGACGGCAGCAGTCGCTCGCGGTTGAAGAACGTCGTACCGTCCTTGCGATAGGGGAACGGACCGCCTTGCCCGATCAGACGTCGCGTGTGGCGCGCTTCCGAAGGAAGCTCTGCCAAACCCACGGTCTGCTCGACCTCCGCCGTCGAAGCCGATCTTGCCCAGGCCTGATCTGCACCGAGCCAAGGCCCTGACGCCAGGCAACTGACCATCGCCAGGGCCTGAAGCGACCGACTCCACCACTTGGGGCCCAACCGGAACACGGGAAAACCCTTGAAAACGAGGGCTGAATGGTAGCCGAGTACGCGCAAAAGCTCAAGGGCGTGACCGCTGATGGTGCATCGCGCGGAGGGAAAATCTGCAGCCGCTTGCGTCGATCGGAAAAAGAGGCTTGCAGTTGCCGTGGCGATCGCACGGCAGGCATGCCCTGCGCGCAGCACGCAGGCGCACGGGCCATCGGCCGCGTGCCGATGGCGTCAGCGCGCTGCGTTCGCGTCCGCCACCGTCAGGGCCGTCATGTTGATGACCCGGCGTACGGTGGCCGAGGGCGTGAGGATATGCACCGGCTTGGCCGCGCCCAGCAGCACCGGCCCGATCGCGATGCCACCGCCGGCGGCTGTCTTGAGCAGGTTGTAGCTGATGTTGGCGGCGTCGATGTTGGGCAGTACCAGCAGATTGGCCTCGCCGCTGAGGGTGCTGTCAGGCATCAGCCGGCGCCGGTAGTCCGCGTCCAGGGCCGTGTCGCCATGCATCTCGCCGTCGATCTCGAGCCAGGGCGCGCGCTCACGCACCAGCGCCAGGACGTCGCGCATCTTGACGGCCGACGGCAGGTTGCTCGAGCCGAAGTTGCTGTGCGACAGCAGCGCAGCCTTCGGCGCGATGCCGAAGCGCTGCAACTGTTCGGCAGCCATGACGGTGATCTCGGCCAACTGCTCAGCCGTCGGGTCCGCGTTGACATGGGTGTCGACGAGGAAGACCTGCCGCCCGGGCAGGAGCAGCCCGTTCATGCAGGCGTAGGTCTGCACGCCAGGGCGTCGTCCGATGACCTGGTCGACGAAGACCAGGTGCATGCCGGTCGTGCCCCAGGTGCCGCAGATCAGACCGTCCACCTCGTCCGTGTGCAGCAGCATCGCGCCGATCAGCGTCAGCCGGCGTCGCATCTCGATCTTGGCGAGTTGCTCGGTCACGCCGCGTCGCGAGGTCATGCGGTGATAGGTCTGCCAGTAATCGCGGTAGCGGTGGTCGTTCTCGGTGTTGACGACGTCGTAGTCGCGCCCTTCCAGCAGCCGCAGTCCGAACTTCTCCACCCGCTGGGCGATGACGGCCGGCCGGCCGATCAGCGAGGGCCGTGCAAGGCCCTCGTCGACCACGACCTGCACCGCGCGCAGCACGCGTTCCTCCTCGCCTTCGGCATAGGCCACCCGCTTGCGCTCGGCCCGCTTGGCCAGCGCGTAGATCGGCTTCATGATCGTGCCGGAGGCGTAGACGAAGCTCTGCAGCCGGTCTCGGTAGGCGTCGAAGTCGCCGATGGGGCGTTGCGCGACTCCGGATTCCTCGGCCGCGCGTGCCACCGCCGGCGCGATCTTGATCATCAGTCGCGGGTCGAAGGGCTTGGGAATCAGGTATTCGGGTCCGAAGCTCAGGGTCGCACCCGCGTACGCCGCCGCCACGACTTCGCTCTGCTCGGCCCGGGCCAGTTCAGCGATGGCATGGACGGCCGCGATCTCCATCGCGTCGGTGATCGTGGTGGCCCCGCAATCCAGCGCGCCGCGGAAGATGTACGGGAAGCACAGGACGTTGTTGACCTGGTTCGGGTAATCGGTGCGACCGGTGGCCATCACGGCGTCGCTGCGCACCGCCAGCACTTCCTCGGGCATGATCTCGGGCGTGGGGTTGGCCAGCGCGAAGATCACGGGGCGCGCGGCCATCCGGGCCACCATCTCGGGCTTGAGCACGCCTGCGGCCGACAGGCCGAGGAAGACGTCCGCGCCCTCGATGACCTCGGACAGCGCGCGGGCCTCGGTGTCCTGCGCAAACTCCGCCTTGTCCGGGTCCATCAGCTCGGCCCGGCCCGTCCACACCACGCCGGCGAGATCGGTGACCCAGATGTTGCTGCGCGGCACGCCGAGCTTGACCAGCAGGCTCAGGCAGGCCAGCGCCGCCGCACCCGCCCCGGAGGTCACCAGCTTGACCTGCGTGATGTCCTTGCCCACGACCTTGAGCCCGTTCATCAGCGCGGCGCCGACGACGATGGCCGTGCCATGCTGGTCGTCGTGGAAGACGGGGATCTTCATCCGCTCGCGCAGCTTGCGCTCGACGTAGAAGCAGTCCGGTGCCTTGATGTCCTCGAGGTTGATGCCGCCGAAGGTCGGCTCCAGGGCGGCGATCACGTCGACCAGGCGGTCCAGGTCCCGTTCACGGATCTCCAGGTCGAAGACGTCGATGCCGGCGAACTTCTTGAACAGCACCCCCTTGCCTTCCATCACCGGCTTGGCCGCCAGCGGCCCGATGTCGCCCAGACCAAGCACGGCGGTGCCGTTGGTGACGACGGCCACCAGGTTGCCCTTGGAGGTGTAGCGCCATGCATTGGCAGGGTCGGCGACGATCTCCTCGCAGGCCGCGGTCACGCCTGGCGAGTAGGCCAGGGCGAGATCCCGCTGGTTGACCAGTTGCTTGGTCGCGGCGATCGCCACCTTGCCCGGCGTCGGGAACTCGTGGTAGGCGAGTGCGGCGCGGCGCAGTTCGGCGCGCTGGTGTTCTTTGCTGGACATGTCGATCAGCCTTCGCGGCGAGGCGTGCCGGGGACGGGATTCTAGGAGGCTGTCGGACTTGGGAATCGCCGGCCCCAAATCGGCCGCAGCGGTCCACTTCTCACCGTCTCTCACCGTCTCGCACCGTCTTCCCGGCCCATGGTGGGGCCCTGGGCATGCAAATCCGGCAAGAACCGGCCTCGCTGAGGCCGATTTTCGCTTTCGGCGCCCCAAGCCCGACAGCTTCCTGGGAGGCGCCTTCGGGCGCCCGCGGCCTCGGTCCCCGGACCCGGTGAAGTCCGTTCGCGCAATACTGCGCGCCTGATGTCCGGTCTGTCCCCATCTTTCCGACGTTGGCGCCGTGCGCTGCTCTGGGTGGCGCTGGTCGGCTTGCTGGCGGTTGCACAGGCCCTGCTCGTCGGCCTGACCGTCAGCCACGAGTCGACCCGGGCGCAGGATGCGACCGAAGCCCTTGCCAGCGAGGTGGCGTCGGACCTCAGGCGGCAATTGACCCGTGCCATGCAGGACCTGCAGGGCCTGGTCTGGGCGTCGACGGCACCGCTCGACTGGGAAACGCAGTCGCGATCGCTGATGTCGCAATTCGCCTTCGTGGCGCGCATCGAGCGCCGGGGCATCGACCTCGGTCTGCTCCAGGGCGCGGACAGCCCGGCGCTCGGCGCCCTGTTCGGCGTGCTCGGGCGAGCGGAGTTCAGCGGCGACATCCTTGCCGCCTGCTCGGCAGCGCAGCGCAGCGCCTCGCCTTCGTTGTCGCGCAGCTACTTCGTCCCGGGTGTCGCCGGCGCGGGTGCCGAGGTGATGGACCTGTGCGTGCCGCTGAAGGAGCAGGGGCGCGAGGTCGGCTTCGTCGTCGCGACCCTTGCGCTGGCGACCTGGCTCGAATCCGCTGCCGAAGGCGCCTCGGGACGCCGTCACGAACTTTCCTTCGTCGAAGGCGACGGGGCGCGGCTGGCGCGTGCCGGCGCGCAGCGCGGGGCCGGTGTCTATGTGGCCGAGCGCACGGTCGACCTCCCCGGGCAGGCGCTGCTGCTGCGCGTGGACAGCACCTCCGGCCGTCCCAGCCTCATTCCCAACCTGACGGTGGCGCTGGTGCTCGGCCTCTCGTTGGCCCTGACGGTCGTCGTGACCATGCTCGCGCGTGACGTGCGGCGGCGCGCGAGCGCGGAGCGTGCGCTGGCCGAGGCCCTCACGTTCCGCAAGGCGATGGAGGATTCACTGCCCACGGGCCTGCGCGCACGCGACCTCGAGGGACGCGTCACCTACGTCAACCCGGCCTTCTGTTCGATGGTCGGCTACGCTGCCGACGACATGCTCGGCCGGACGGTGCCTCCCTACTGGCCGCCGGAGCAGGTGGGTGCCTACCAGGAGCGCCATGCCTCGCGCCTGGCGGCCCTCGACGCCGGTGGGCTGCGCCCCGGGTCGGAGACCCGAGAGGGGTACGAGACATTGTTCATGCGCCGGGGCGGCGAGCGCTTTCCGGTCGTGATCTACGAGGCCGCACTGATCGATGCCACGGGGCGGCAGACCGGCTGGATGAGCGCTGTCCTCGACCTGAGCGCACAGCGTCGCGCCGAGGAGCTTTCGCGTCAGCAGGAAGAGCGCCTGCAGGCCGCAGCCCGACTCGCCACCGTGGGGGAGATGGCGTCCTTGCTCAGCCACGAGTTGAACCAGCCGCTGGCGGCCATCTCGAGCTATGCCAGTGGCTCGCTGAACGTGCTCGACGGGCAGGAGCCGGACCGGCCAGACCTGCTGCGCGAGGCCATGCAGCGCATCGCCGATCAGGCCGAGCGAGCGGGCCGCGTCATCAAGAGCGTCCATGCCTATGTGCGTCGGCGCGAGCAACTGCACGAGACGATCGGCGCTGACCAGCTGTTCGATGCGGTGCTGCCCCTGGTCCGGCTGCAGGCGCGCAAGAGCGGGGTGCGCCTCGAGGTCGACTACCCCACGCCGGCGCCGCAGGTCCGCTGCGACCGCACGATGGTCGAGCAGGTGCTGCTGAACCTCTCGCGCAACGGCATCCAGGCGATGGAGGCGCAGACCCCGCAGAGATTTCGTGTGTTGACGCTGCAAGCGCGGCAGACCCACCCTCGCTGGATCACCTTCAGCGTCCAGGATGCCGGTGCGGGCATCGCGCCGGACGTGGCCGCGAGGCTGTTCACGCCCTTCTTCTCGACCCGCCCAGAGGGCATGGGCCTCGGGCTCAGCCTGTGCCGCACGGTGATCGAGCAACATGGAGGTGCGCTCGACTTCGACACCGCGCACGGCACGGCTCGGCCCGACTCCGAGCGCGTGGACGCGTCCGCCGACCAGGCCGGCGTGAAGACCGGCGACGCGCTTGCGCCGCGCGGCGCCCGTTTCCGGTTTACGCTCCCGGCTGCCGGTGCCCCGCACGACCCACGTCAAGCTTCCTGACGGCCCTGCGGCCTTGATGCATGAGCCTGAACCTCGACCCCACGCTCGGTCTTCCTGTCGTCTACCTGGTCGACGACGAGGTGGTCGTGCGCGATGCGCTGGCCTGGCTGCTGCGCACGCGGCGGCTGTTGTCGGAGGGTTTCGACAGCGCCGAGGCCTTCGAGTCCTGGCTGCATGGCAGGGGGTTGGACGCGGACCCGGGTGCCTGGCCTGACGCGCCCTCCTGCGCCGTGCTGGACGTGCGCATGCAGGGTTCGAGCGGCCTGGCCCTGTTCGACCGACTGGTCGAGCGCGGCCTGACCGCGGCCATGCCGGTGATCTTCCTCACCGGCCACGGCGACGTGCCCACCGCCGTGGCCGCGCTCAAGCGCGGGGCCTTCGACTTCGTGGAAAAGCCGTTTTCCAACAATGCCCTGGTGGACCGTGTCGAGCAGGCCCTGGCCGCGAGTGCACAGACCCTGCTGCGTCGGCGCGATCGGCGCCAGGTCGGGTTGCGGCTGGCTGAACTCACCGAGCGCGAGCGTGACGTCATGAGGCTGGTGGTCGAGGGGCGCCCCAACAAACTGATCGCGGACGCCTTGGACATCAGTGTGCGCACGGTCGAGGTCCACCGGGCGCGCATCTTCGAGAAGATCGGTGTGAAGTCCGCGGTCGAGCTCGCCAACCGCCTGCGTGACGCCACGTCGACGGAGGCCCGGTGAGCGTCTCGGGCGAGTTCGAGCTGATCCGGCGGCATTTCACGCGGCCGGTGCGGCGCGCCGTCCTCGGCGTGGGCGACGACTGCGCGCTGCTGGCGCCCGCGCCCGGCATGCAGTTGGCGGTCTCGACCGATCTGCTGGTCGAGGGACGCCATTTCCTGTCCACGGTCAGCCCGCGTCGGCTCGGGCACAAGGCGCTGGCGGTCAACCTCAGCGATCTGGCGGCCTGCGGCGCGCGCCCGATGGCGTTCACGCTGGCGCTGTCGCTGCCTCGGCCGGACGATGCCTGGCTGGCCGAGCTGGCCGAAGGACTGTTCGCGCTCGCGCAGCGCCATGACATCGACCTGGTGGGGGGCGACACGACCGCCGGTCCCTTGGCGCTGTGCATCACCGTGCTGGGTGAGGTGCCGGCGGGGGCCGCGCTGCTGCGCAGCGGTGCGCGACCGGGGGACGAACTCTGGGTCAGCGGCACGCTCGGCGACGCCCGGCTCGGCCTGGAGGTGCTGCGCGGCACGCTGACGCTCGACGCGGCCGACTTCGTGCACGCGAGGACCGCGCTGGAACTGCCGCAGCCGCGCGTGGCACTGGGGCTGGCGCTGCGTGGGCTGGCCACCGCGGCGATCGACCTGAGCGACGGCCTGGTGGGAGACCTGGGACATGTGCTCGAGCGCTCCGGCGTCGGTGCCGAGATCGACGTCGATCGGCTGCCGAGCAGCGCAGGCGTGGCCGGTCTCGACCCGGCGCTGCGCCGTCTTTGCCAGCTCAGCGGTGGCGACGACTACGAACTCCTGTTCACGGCGCCTGCGAACGCGCGGTCGGCGGTGCAGGAGGCGGCGGCACGCGCGGCCACTGCGGTTTCCCGCATCGGACGGATCACCACCGGACGCGGCCTCGTGGCGCTCGACGCCGGCGGCAGCTGCGTGGACCTGTCGCAGCAGCGCTCGCACGACCATTTCGCGCCGGGGACGGCCGCGCCCGCCGCACCGCCCGCGACGCCGACCGGCGGTTGATCGACGTGCTGACCACCACCACCTTGAAGGCCACCGGCCCGCAGCACGCCAGCGCCCGGTTCATGCGGCAGCACCCGGCACGCTGGATCGCGCTCGGTTTCGGCACGGGTCTGGCGCCGCGGGCGGCGGGCACCGTCGGGACGCTGTGGGCGTGGGTCGCCTTCCTCGTGCTGGACCGCTGGTTGACGCCCGCATCGTGGGCGTTGGTGATCGTGACGGCGTTCGGCGTCGGTCTGTGGGCCTGCACGCACACCGCTCGCGCCCTGGGTTCGAGCGATCCCGGCGCCGTGGTCTGGGACGAAGTGGTCGCGTTCTGGCTCGTGCTGTGGCTGGTGATGCCGGCGGGATGGACGATGCAGTTGGCGGCGTTCGCCATGTTCCGCTATTTCGATGCGGCCAAGCCGGGACCGGTCGGCTGGGCCGACCGCCTGTTCAAGCGCCGGCGCGGGCAGCCGATCGGCTGGGCCCAGGGGTTCGGCATCCTGTTCGACGACCTGGTGGCCGCAGGATGCACCTTGTTGACCATTGCGATCGCCGTGGCGGTGCTGCCGGGGTGAAATCGAGCGTCCCTTGCCCACCTTCGAGGAGGAATGTCCGCCATGGATGCTGCCGTGATGATCGCGCGCGTGGCGGTGCTCGCCGATGCCCTGCTGGGCCGTCGCTGGCGGCTCGCCACGGCGGAAAGTTGCACCGGTGGTCTGATCGCTGCCCACTGCACCGCGCTGGCGGGGTCCAGCCACTGGTTCGACCGGGGCTTCGTGACCTACAGCAACGAGGCCAAGACGCAGATGCTGGGGGTCGATGCCGCGCTGATCGAGCGCTCCGGCGCCGTCAGCGAGCCCGTGGCGCTGGCGATGGCGCAGGGGGCGGTGGCGCGCTCGGCTGCGGATCTGGCGGTGGCGGTGACCGGCATCGCCGGACCCGGCGGCGCGGTGCCCGGCAAGCCGGTGGGCACGGTGTGGCTGGCGCTGGCCGTGCGCGGCCGGGAGGCGTCGGCGGTGCGCCTGCAACTGGACGGGGACCGCACGGCTGTTCGCGACGCGACCGTGGCCCTGGCGTTGGAGCGCCTGACCTGGCGCGCCGGTCTGCAGGACTGAGGCTGAAAGGGCTCCCGGCGCGCCTGGAGTCGACGGGTATCCCGCGCCAGCCCGGCGGCTGGCCTCAAGCCACCAGCGCCAGATCGCGCGGCGGGCCGTTGCCCGCGGCGCGTGTGCGGCTGGCGGTCAGCAGCACCAGGCGTCGCAGGGCGTCCCAAGGGTCCTCCGGCCAGTCGGGCCGGCGCAATCCCTTGACGATGCCGTCGCACAGGCTGGCCGCGGCGATCAGCCGGTCGATCTCGCGCCGCTCGAGCCGACCCACCGCGCGTTCGATCTGCCGCTGTCGCGGGCCCCACACCCGGGCGGCGCCGAGGGCCACGGGCATGGGCTGTCCCTGGTCGAGCGCCATGCGCACGCGTTGCAGCGCACGCAGGTCATCGGCCAGTTGCCAGTGCACCGACACGGCGGATTCGCCCTCGCCGCGCAGGCCGTCGAGCATGCGCAGGGCCCTGCCGGGCTGGCCTGCCAGCACGGCTTCGCAGCACTGCCTCACGTCGTAGCGTGCCACGTTCAACACGGCCGCCTCCACCTGCTCGGCGCTCAGTTCTCCCGGCGGGTGCAGCAGCGCAAGCTTCATGATCTCCTGGTGCGCTGCCAGCAGGTTGCCCTCGACACGATCGGCGAAGAAGGCCAAGGTCCGTTCACCTTCCTCGCCTTCGCGCACCCGTTGGCCCTGTGCAGCCAGGCGCCGCGCGATCCAGGCCGGCAGCGCCGCGCGCTCCACGGGATCGATGCGCACCGTGACCCCTGCACCGTCCAGCGCGGCGAACCACCCGCTCTTGAGCTGGGTGTTGTCCAGGCGGGGCAGCAGCACGAGGGTGACGACGCCCTCGGAGATCCGTTCGGCGTAGCGCTGCAGCGCCTCGGAGCCGTCCTTGCCCGACTTGCCGCCGGGCATGCGGATCTCGATCAGGCGTTGCTCGGCAAACAGGCTGCGCTCCTGCGCCGCACCGAGGACGCCGCTCCAGTCGAAATGCGCGCCGGCGACGTGGAAGACCTCACGCTCGGCGCAGCCCGCAACGCGCGCGGCCTGGCGGATCGCATCGGCGGCCTCCTGCATGAGCAGTGCCTCGTCGCCGTGCAGGGTGTACAGCGCGCGCAGGCCGCGTCCGGCGCGAAGGTGGGATTCGAGCTGTTCGGCGCGCAGTTGCATGGCAGGTCGGGTGGCGGGCGCGCCGGGAGTGCCCGCCTGTGGTCAGCGGACGCCGGGCGTGTCGGCGCGCGCCGCTGCGGGCGTCCGCGCCTGTGGCTGCAGCGTGGCAAGGCGCCGGATCACCTGTTGTGCGATATCGGACTCCATCTCCCGGTACAGCCGCTGTTCCTCGAAGGCCTTGCCCTGAGCCTGCGTTTCGCTGTAGCTCGAGTCGCGGACGAGCCTCAACTCGGTCGGTGCCAGCAGCTCGCGGCCGGCGCCGTCCTGGGCCTTGAACCGGAACAGCACCTCGAGCCGCAACTCGCTGACCCGACGCGTCGCACTGAAGGCCGCCACCGTCCGCAGCCGCGACTCCGCCAGCGAGACGACCGCCACTTCGGCCTGCTCGGGTGTCGCCACCCGCTGCACGGTCGCACCCATGGCCTCCAGGATGGCCTGCGCCATCGGCGATCGGTCGGCGAAACCCTGCAGCGTGACCCGCTGGAAGGGCAGCGTCGTCGTGCGCAGTGCGAAACCGCAACCTGCGGTCGTCGACAGCGCCCCCGCACCCAACAGTCCGAGCACGACGAGTCGGGTCGAAGCCCTGCGGTCCATGCGCTGCTCAGGCCACCACATTGACCAGTCGTCCCGGCACCACGACCACCTTGCGCACCGGCCGCCCCTCGGCGAAGCGCGCGACCTCCGCGCTCGAGGCAGCCAGGGATTCGATGGCGGCGCGATCGGCGCCCGCCGGCACGCGGATCGACCCCCGCGTCTTGCCGTTGACCTGCAGCACCAGGTCGATCTCGTCCTGATCGAGCGCCGCCTCGTCGACTTGCGGCCAGGGCGCGTCGAGCAGATCCCCGACGCGCGCGGCATAGCCCAACGAGTCCCACAGCGCGCAGCTGAGGTGCGGGCAGGCGGGGTAGAGCGCGCGCAGCAGCACCGACAGGCCCTCGCACAGCACCGCCGCGTCGCCGTCGCTGCCGTCGGGCGTGTGGCCCTCCAGCGCGTTGAGCAGCTTCATGCAACCCGACACGACGGTGTTGTACTGCATGCGCTCGTAGTCGTAGCTCACCTGCCGCAGCACGAGGTGGACCTCGCGCCTCAGGGCGCGGGCCTCGCCGCGCAGCGTGGCGCCGGACAGGTCGCTGGCGGTGGCCCGGCGCAGGGTCGCCTCGTGCCGCGCCGCCCAGGCCCACAGGCGGCGCAGGAAGCGGTGCGCGCCCTCGACCCCGGCGTCGTTCCACTCCAGCGTCTGCTCCGGCGGCGAGGCGAACATCACGAACAGGCGTGCGGTGTCTGCGCCAAACCGGTCGATGAGTTCCTGCGGGTCGACGCCGTTGTTCTTGGACTTGGACATCGTGCCCACGCCCTCGTAGGTGATGGGCGTGCCCGCGGGCAGGTCGCCCTTGGCCTCCTTCAGCCGAGCGCCGTCGATCTTGCCCGTGGCGTCGAAGGTGTTCTCCACCTCGTGCGGCCAGAAGTACTCGATGCCGCCCTTGTCGCCGCGCCGGGAGTAGATGTGGTTCAACACCATGCCCTGGGTCAGCAGCTTGGTGAAGGGCTCGTCGACGGCGACGAGCTTCAGGTCGCGCATGACCTTGGTCCAGAAGCGCGCGTACAGCAGGTGCAGGATCGCGTGCTCGATGCCGCCGATGTACTGGTCCATCGGCATCCAGTAGGCGGTGCCGGGGCCGACCATCGCGGTGTCGAGCGTCGGGTCGCAGTAGCGCATGTAGTACCACGACGAATCCACGAAGGTGTCCATCGTGTCGGTCTCGCGCCGCGCCGGCTTGCCGCACACGGGGCAGGTGACGCCGGCGTGGAAGCCTTCGTGGCGGTTCAGCGGGTTGCCGCTGCCGTCGGGGATGCAATCCTCGGGCAGCACGACCGGCAGGTCCTGCTCGGGCACCGGCACCGCGCCGTGCTCATCGCAGTGGATGATGGGGATCGGCGTGCCCCAGTAGCGCTGGCGGCTGATGCCCCAGTCGCGCAGGCGCCACGTCGTCCGCTTCTCACCCAGGCCCTGGGCGGCCAGGTCGCGGGCCACGGCGTCGACCGCCGCGCGGTGGTCCAGCCCGTCGTAGCGGCCCGAGGCCATGACCCTTGCGCGTGCCTTGTCGGCGTACCAGTCGTGCCAGCGGGTGAGGTCGTAGGGGCCCTCGCCCTCGACGGCGATCACCTGCACGATGGGGATGCCGTACTTCAGCGCGAAGGCGAAGTCGCGCTCGTCGTGCCCGGGCACGCCCATGACCGCGCCGTCGCCATAGCTCATCAGCACGTAGTTGCCGACCCACACGTCCACCGCCGCGCCGGTCAGCGGGTGGGTGACCTGCAGTCCGGTGCGCACGCCCTTCTTCTCGAGCGTGGCGAGTTCGGCCTCGGTCGTGCCCCCGGCCCTGCACTCCTCGATGAAGGCGGCGACCTCGGGGTGGCGCTGCGCCGCGTGCGCGGCCAGCGGGTGCTCGGGTGCCACGGCGCAGAAGGTCACGCCCATGATGGTGTCGGCGCGGGTGGTGAAGACGTGCATCAGCCCACCCTGCAGCGGCTGTCCGTCGTCACCGCGGATGTCGTGCTTGAAGGCGAAGCGCACGCCCTCGCTCTTGCCGATCCAGTTCTCCTGCATCAGCTTCACGCGCTCGGGCCAGCCCGGCAGGTGCTGCTGCACGTGCTCCAGCAGTTCGGGGGCGTACTGCGTGATCTTGAGGTAGTAGCCGGGGATCTCGCGCTTTTCCACCGGCGCGCCAGAGCGCCAGCCGCGGCCGTCGATGACCTGCTCGTTGGCGAGCACGGTCTGGTCCACCGGGTCCCAGTTGACGACCTGGGTGCGGCGCTCGGCGATGCCGGCCTGCAGCATCTTCAGGAACAGCCACTGGTTCCACCGGTAGTAGTCGGGCGCACAGGTGGCGACCTCGCGGCTCCAGTCGATGGCCAGGCCCATGGCCTGCATCTGACCCTTCATGTGGGCGATGTTGTCGTAGGTCCAGCGCGCCGGCGGGACCTTGTTCTTCATCGCCGCGTTCTCCGCCGGCAGGCCGAAGGCGTCCCAGCCCATGGGCATCAGCACGTTGAAGCCCTTCATCCGCAGATGACGGGTCAGCATGTCGTTGATGGTGTAGTTGCGCACATGCCCCATGTGCAGCTTGCCGCTGGGATAGGGCAGCATGGAGCAGGCGTAGAACTTGGGCCGCGTCGGGTCCTCGTTCACGCGGTAGACGTCGCGGGCGCGCCAGGAGGCCTGCACCGCCGATTCGACCTCGGCGGGGTTGTATTTGTCGTTCATCAGGAAATTGTAGGAGCCGGGGGGTGCGCACAGGGGGACGACGCTGGCGCGCGTCGGGCACACGGCCGTCCGGGCCGGTCCCGGGGCTACAGGCCCAGCACGTCTTCCATGCCGAACAGGCCGTGGTCGTGGACGGCGAGGAAGCGCGCGGCGCGCAGGCTGCCCTGCGAGTAGCCGGCGCGGCTGTTGCTGCGGTGCGTGATCTCGATGCGCTCGCCCGTGCCGGCGAACAGCACCGTGTGGTCGCCGACGATGTCGCCGCCGCGGACCGTCGAGAAGCCGATCGTCGAGGGGTCGCGCTCTCCCGTGTGGCCCTCGCGGGCGTAGACCGCGCAGTCCTTCAGGTCCCGGCCCAGGGCTGCAGCGAGCACCTCACCCATCTTCAGCGCGGTGCCGCTGGGCGCATCGACCTTGTGGCGATGGTGCGCTTCGATGACCTCGATGTCGTAGCCCTGGTGCAGGGCGCGCGCGGCCACGTCCAGCAGGCGCAGGACCACGTTGACCCCGACGCTCATGTTCGGCGCCATCACGACCGCGTGCTCGCGGGCGTGCGCGGCGATCGCATCTTTCTGTTCGTCGGAGAACCCCGTGGTGCCGATCACCGCCTTCACGCCATGTCGGGCGCAGGCCTGCAGGTGCGCCATCGTCCCTTCGGGCCGGGTGAAGTCGATCAGGACCTGCGCGCCGGCCAGCGCGGTGTCGAGGTCCGCGGTCACCGGGACACCGCTGGCGCGGCCGAGGAAGGCCGCGGCGTCCTGGCCGATGGCGGGGCTTGCGGGCAGGTCGAGCGCACCGTGCAGGCGCAGATCCGGACTGCCCAGGACGGCTTCGATCAGCATCCTGCCCATCCGGCCACTGCTGCCGGCGATCGCGATCTTCATCAAGGCTCCAAGGGGGGGTAGTCGCGCCGTGGCGTCACGGCAGGGGTGGCCGACGGTGGCGTTGCCGCGGCCGCGGGCCGGCGCGCCGCCAGCGCTTCGCGCTGCGCCGGCGTCAGCTCGAGCACCGGCGGCTCGTCCCGGGCCGGCCGCAAGGGGTCGATCGACGCGACGAAGGCCGACTCCGACGGCAGGTCCTGCGGTGCCTCCAGGCGCTCGAGCACATCGCCGCGGAACCAGGCCACGACGTTGCGACGCTGTGGCGCCGTGCCCTCGCGACGGATCGTGAAGATGTAATCCCAGCGGTCGGCGTGGAAGGGGTCGGCCAGCATCGGCGAGCCCAGCACAGCGCGGACCTGCTGACGGGTCATCCCGATTCGCACCGCCTGCGCCTGCTCCGCGGTGATGACGTTGCCCTGGACGATCTCGACCCGGTAGGGCTGCAGCCGCGCCGCCACGTCCCGGCCCAGGACATCGGCCCGGGCCGTGACCTGCTGGACCGATGCACATCCCCACAGGCTCGTCAGGACCGCCAGCATGGCGGCCAGCTTGCCCCCGCAGCACGCGCTGTGTCGACACATCCTTATCATTCGCGCATTCTAGTGACGGGTGCCCTGCATCCGCGCCCAGTCCGGGATCCGAGATGAGTCGAGCCGAAGAACTCAAGAGCAGTGGTCTGAAGGCCACCCTGCCCCGCCTGAAGGTCCTCGAGGTCTTCCAGCGCGGGGACCGCCGCCACATGAGCGCCGAGGACGTCTACCGCGCCTTGATCAACGAGAGCGTGGACATCGGTCTGGCGACGGTCTACCGCGTGCTGATGCAGTTCGAGCAGGCGGGACTGCTGCGTCGCAGCAACTTCGAATCGGGGCGGTCGGTCTTCGAACTCGACGAGGGGCACCACCACGACCACCTCGTCTGCCTGACCTGCGGGCGGGTGGAGGAATTCTTCGACTCCGAGATCGAAAAGCGCCAGCGACTCGTCGCCCAGGAGCACGGCTTCAGCCTGCAGGACCACACCCTGGCGCTGTACGCCGTGTGCGCAAAAGCCGACTGTGAACACCGTCGGCGATGAAGCGGCGGGTGATTGCCGGGCGCTGCGCCAGGCCGGGTTTCATTCGGTCTGCGGATTCTGCAGCGCGCGCTGGTGGCGCTCGATGAACTCCCGGTAGGTGTCGATGCCGCGCAGCTGGAGGATGGTGTTGCGTACGGCGGCCTCCACCAGCACGGCCAGGTTGCGTCCCGCGTCGACGGCGATCACGACCTTGCGCACGGCCATGCCGAGCACGTCCTCGTACAGCGGCTCGTGGGGCAGGCGCTCGAAATCGCGCTCCATCGTCTCCTTGCGCACGAGGTGGACGATCAGCTTCAGGCGCATCTTGCGGCGCACGGCGGTCTCGCCGAAGATGGCCTTGATGTCGAGCAGACCGATTCCGCGGACCTCGAGCAGGTTCATCAGCAACTCGGGGCAGCGGCCCTCGATCGCGTGTTGCGAGATGCGATAGAGGTCGACCGCGTCGTCGGCCACCAGGCCGTGACCGCGTGACACCAACTCCAATCCGAGCTCGCTCTTGCCCAGTCCGGATTCACCGGTCAGCAGCACGCCCATGCCCAGGATGTCCACGAACACGCCGTGGCGTGTGGTGCGCTCGGCGAAGACCTGCCCAAGGTAGGCGCGGATCGCATCGATCACCTGCCCGGCAGATTCGCGCGTGACGAACAGCGGGATCTCGGCCCGCTCGCACATCGCCACCAGCCTCGGTGGCGGCGTCTGCCCGTCGGCGACGATCACCAGCGGTGGCTCCAGCGTCACGATCCGGGCGATGCGCCGCTCGAGATCCTCGGCCGACGAGGCGTCGAGGTAGGCGACTTCGCGCCGGCCGACGATCTGCACCCGGTAGGGGTGGATGTAGTTCAGGTAGCCGACCAGGTCGGCTGCCGAGCGTGCGTCCAGCACTGCGGCATCGGCGAAGTGCCGCTCGGGGTGGGCGTGGCCGGCCACCCACTCCCAGTGCAGGGTGTCGCGGTGTGCGTCGAACAGCGCCTCGGCGCTGATCAGGCGGGGTTTCACGCCACGGTCTTCAGCGGTTGCCAGCCGCTGAGCAGGCGGTGCAGCCCCGCGCTGTCCGGCTCGGACTTCAGGCGATCGCGCAGGGCGCGGTCGGACAAGAGCTCGGCGATTTCGGAAAGGATCTCAAGATGGCGTTGCGTCGCGGCTTCCGGCACCAGCAGGAAGATCAGCAGCGACACGGGCTCGTCGTCGGGCGCGTCGAAGGCGATCGGCTGGCGCAGGCGCAGCACCGCGGCCAGCGGGTTCTTCAGGCCCTTGATGCGGCCGTGCGGGATGGCCACCCCATGCCCCAGGCCGGTCGAGCCCAGGCGCTCGCGGGCGAACAGGTTGTCACTGACGATGCCGCGGGCGATCGCGTGCTGGTTCTCGAAGAGCAGGCCCGCCTGCTCGAAGACACGCTTCTTGCTGGAGGCGTCCACATCGACCAGCACATTGCTGGCGGGCAGGATGGCGGCGAGACGGTTCATGCGTTCGGAGCCGGCATCTGGACGGGCCAAGTCGGCCCGCGCCACCGGTGCAGCACTGTCAGGGGAGCGCCGATTATGGGGGAATCGACTTGCGTGCACGCAAGTCCCGCACGATCCGCGGGGTGAGCGAGGGCCGGCCGTGGCGAACGTCACAGGCCCCGGCGGAGGGCTCACCGCCGTGTGCCGCCCGCGCCACTCGTGCTCGCGCGGCGCACACGGGCGGGCGAACGGCCGCTCCCCCTCAGTTCAAACCGACCTCCATGCGCTTGGTCGCCTCATGGTGGTGGTCCTGGAGCCGGTCCTTGTGCCGCACGACCTGGCGATCGAGCTTGTCCATCAACTGGTCGATCGCGGCATACAGATCCTCGTGGGCGTGCTCGACGAAGATGTCGCGGCCCTTGACATGCAGCGTCACCTCGGCCTTCTGACGCTTGTCCTTTTCCTTGAGCTTCTCGACCGACAGCAGCACGTTGATGTCGACCACCTGATCGAAGTGCCGCGTGACGCGATCGAGCTTGGTGACCACGTAGTCCCGCAGCGCGGGGGTGACGTCGAGATGATGACCGCTGATGTTGAGATTCATCCATTCCTCCTTTCGGTGCATGAGCCCGGGTGGATCTCGAAGGTCCGAAGGCGCGGTGGCATCCGCGCCCCGGTCTGGTGCAGTGTGCGCCTGTTCGGCGGGGCTGGCAAGCCCTGTCTTGCGGGCGATGAGGGGGTATTCCGGCGTCGGCCGGCGGCGACCGACCGGGGGCCAAGTCGGGCGCCACGTCGGGCGCCACGTCGGGCACGATGCGGGTCGCGACGCGGGGCGCGACGTCGGGTTCAGAATCGGGCGCGCGTTTCAATCAGGAACTGCACCCTGCGCACCCCTGCGGGTGCGTCGAGGGGGGAGGCGATGTCGACATGCAGCACATTGCCGAACGCGGCGCGGACGTTCACGATGCGCAGACCGACCCCCACACCGGCCAGCCATGGCGCTCGGGCCCCGCTGCCGGTGCCGCCCCAGGACCGGCCGACATCGGCGTAGGCCGCGGTCGCGACGCGGAACAGCCGCCACAGGTACAGCCCCGTGTCGTGTCGCGCCTCGAGCGTCAGCAGGGCGCGCCGGTCTCCGCTCTGGAAGCGCAGCGGGTAGCCGCGCAGGCCGTTGTCGCCACCGAGGGTGAGTGCCACGGTCGGATCCGGCCGCGTCAGGCGCTCGAGCCGGGCGGCGGCGTAGAGCCAGGTGCGCGGGCCGATGGCGCGATAGCCACGCAGGTCGAGCATGGCGTGCTGCCGCCGGCGCTGTGACTGGCTGTACTCCCCCGTCAGCCGCGCGGACGCCAGGACCAGATCGGCCGCCTTCGGTGCGAAGCCGCGCTGCAATTCGAATCCGAAGTGTGTGGCCGCGCGGGAGGAACCGGTCCGTGGCGAGGCGCGACCCAGCCGGACGCGCATGTGCAGGCCCAGTGCGATGTCCTCGGGTTTGCCGACGAGGTCCCGGTTGACCTGACGCTCGTAGCGGTCCTGCAGGATCTCGACGCCGACGTAGGGCAGCACCAGTCGCTGATCGGCCGGCAGCACCGGCGGCGCCACCAGGCCGGGCTCGGCTGCATGGGTGTCATCGAGGACATCCACGCCGACCGTGTGTCGATGCACCCAGCCGTCCACGAGTCCGGCCGACCAGCCGGCGTGGACCGTGGCGCGACGCTCCCTGCGGCGCAGGCTCGATGCGACCTGGCCGCCGCGGTAGACGTCGTCGACGCGGTCGTCGTCGTGGAAGGAGGCTCCGGCGGCCCAGCGCGAGTCCAGGGCCTCGAAAGGCCTTGCCACGACCACGCTGCGGCGCCGTCCGTCCGAGGCCTGCGCGCTGCCGATGTCCAGGCCGACGTCATCGCCCAGCAGCCCGGCGCCCGACACGGCGAAGACGGTTTCCTCGCGGTCGACGGTGCTCTGCCGGCTGAGATCCAGTGCCAGACCCGTGCCCAGCAGGTTGTATTCGCGCAGGCGGATCGAGCCCTGGTTGGCGCCGCCGGCGCGACCCAGGCTCAGACCCGGCTGCAAGGACCAGGTGTCGCGTGTGAGCACCTCGATGTCGACGACCCCGTCACGTGTGGCGACCGGCAGGACCTGCGCGTCGTAGAGGAAGCGGTTGGCCCGCAGCAGGCGCTCGGTTTCCTCGATCCGTTGCACCGACACCAGCTGTCCAGGCGCGAACAGCACCGAGCGTTCGATCACCTCTTCCCGGGTCACGATGTGCAGCGTGTTGGCCAGCCGGAACAGGGCTCGGTCCTCCGCTGGGTCCTCGGTGTCGAAGACGTTGCGCGGGCGGATGCGCACCGTGCCGATGCGCGCGCCGGCGGACTCGAGTCGGGCAAACGATGGCGGTCCGGCCGGCGTCCCATCGGACGGCGCCGGCTCGGCCGCCCGGGCCGGGCCGATGAGCAGGAGCAGCACGACGACCTGCTGAAAGGTCAGCAAAAGGGTCGGCAAAAGGGTCGGCCAATGGGTCGGCCAATGGGTCGGCCGAAAGGGCAGCCACAAGGTCGGCCGAAAGGTCGGCCGAAAGGTCGGCCAGGGCACCAGCCCGCAGGTCAGCCAGCCGGCCGGCCGTGCCCGCGTCGGCCGAACCGTCCCCGCCTGCCGAGCGGCTGTGTCCACGACCTCGGCCCGGGGCCCGGCAGTGGCAGGTTGGCAGATCGCCATCGGGCGAAGATAACCGACGCCGGCCCTGTCCGAGCGTGTCGCGCCGGGCTGGCGCCGAACGCCCTCGCCGGCCTCTCGACACGGCCGAAGCCGCCTCGCGCGACCGATCCGCGGCGTTGACCCTGACCGGCCAGGCGCTACATTCGTGGCCATGCAAGCCTCAGCGGTGACCGGGCTCGTGCTCAGCGGTGGCGGGGCGCGCGCGGCCTACCAGGTCGGCGTGCTGCGCGCGCTGGCACGGCTGCGGCGTGCCAGCGGTGCGACCGGGCCCTTGTTCGACGTCATCTGCGGCACGTCCGCGGGCGCGATCAATGCGGCGGCACTGGCCTGCCGCGCCGATGACGTCGACGCGGGGGTGCAGGCCTTGAGCGAGGTCTGGGAGGGTTTCCGGGCCGAACAGGTCTACCGTGCCGATTCGCTGGGCGTGATCCGCAGTGGTGCGCAGTGGTTGACGATGCTGTCGCTGGGCTTCCTGGTGGCGCGCTGGCGCCGGGCGCGGCCGCGCTCGCTGCTGGACAACGCGCCCCTGGCCGAGTTGCTGGCACGCGCCGCGCCCCTGCGCCGGGTGGGCCCCTTGCTGGCCAGCGGGCAGTTGCGTGCGCTGGCCGTCACGGCGTCGAGCTACACCAGTGGCGAGCACGTCACGTTCTACCAATCGGCCGTGCCGATGCAGCCGTGGTTGCGCTCGCAGCGCCACGCCGTGGCGGCGCCGATCGCGCTGCCGCACCTGCTCGCGTCGGCCGCCATCCCCTTCGTCTTCCCGGCCTTCGAACTCGATCGCGGTGGACGCCGCGAGTGGTTCGGCGACGGCTCGATGCGGCAGACCGCGCCGATCGCCCCGGCCATCCACCTCGGGGCCGATCGAGTGCTCGTGATCGGCGCAGGACGCATGCACGAACCGGCCGATCGCCGGCCGGAGAACACCGGCTACCCGACGCTGGCGCAGATCGGAGGGCACGCACTGTCGGGGATCTTCCTCGATGCGCTGGCGGTCGACGTCGAGCGGCTCGAGCGCATCAACCGCACGCTGGCCTTGCTGCCGCCCGCAGCGTTGGCCGCCACCCCCCTGCGTCCCATCCAGGCCCTGGTCATCGCCCCGTCGCAGCGGCTGGACGACATCGCAGCGCGTCACCAGGCGCGCTTGCCGGCCACCGTGCGCACCCTGCTGCGTGGCGTCGGTGTCAGCGGGCAGGGACGTGATGCACGCGGTGCCGCCCTGGCCAGCTACCTGCTGTTCGAGGCACCGTACACGCGCGAACTGATCGACCTGGGCGAGGCCGACACGATGGCCAGAGCCCCCGAGGTCGCGGCGTTCTACGGTTGGCCGCCGCCAGGGGGCCGGGTGTCGTCCGGCCTGTCCGACGGCTGAACGTCTGCCGCGGCTCGTGCCCGTGGGGCCGCGTCAATGCAGCACCAGCAGCGGCAGGCGGCTGCCGGCCAGCACGGCCTTGGTCTGCGAGCCGAACAGGAACTCGCCGAAGGCGCCGCGGCCGTGGGTGACCATCACGATCATGTCGCAGCCCTGGGCCTCGGCGGTGTCGATGATCGCCCGGTCCACACGCGGGACCTGATCGAAGAAGCCCTTGAAGGGCACGCCCGCGGCGCGCGCGGCGGCCTCGAACTGCGCCAGCACGGGTCGGGCGTGCGCGGCGCTCGTCGCGTCGTGCTCGGCCAGGTCGCGCTCGATCATCGAGGCGCTCACCGGCCCCTGGTGCACGGGCGGCAGCGGCTCGGCGACGAAGCCGGTGATCGACGCGCCCAGCTGGCGCGCCAGGTCGATGCTGGCGCTGATGGCCCTGGTCGACAGCGTGCTGCCGTCGACCGGGACGAGGAGGTGCTTGTAACTCATCGTGGAACTCCTGCGGCGGGGACTGCGGCCCCACGCCGCGCCGTCGAGCCCGGCCGGCGGGCTTGCCGGCCCCCTGCTCGTCACGGTATCGTCGCGCCGCCGGCGTGTCCTTGACCTGCTTCAAGGACAGCGCATCGGGCGCGGGACGGTCCGTGCCCGCTCCGGCCCGCATGGAGGAGTTCCGCCGATGCCCGTATCGAACACCCTGACCGACACCGGGTCGCGCGACGCGCGCGGCCACTGGCATCCCGCGCGCCCGATCGGCTTCTCGCCGCTGTTCGCCTGGCCGCCCCGTCCGCTGGCCACCTTGCGCTGGCTGGTGGGCATGCCGGGCTTCCTGTGGCCGATGAACGCGCTGTGGCTCGGGCTGGCCTGCGCGAGCTGGGCCTGGCTGACGCCGCCGCTGGAGGCAATGGCGCAGGTCGAACCCGGCTGGGTCGCGACGCTGCTGCTGCGCAATCTCCTGCTCGTGGGCCTGCTGTTCGGCGGCCTGCACCTGCACCTGCACGTCTGGCGGCGCCAGGGGCAGCGCCTGAAGTTCAGCCTGCGGCCGCTGGCGCGCGGCGACCGGCGCTTCTGGTTCGGCGACCAGGTGCGCGACAACATGGCGCGCACGCTGCTGGTGGGGGTGCCGACGATCACCCTGTACGAGGCGTCGACCTGGTGGCTGTGGGCCAACGGGCACGTGCCCGGGCTCGGCGCGGTGCTGGGCCTCGACCCGCAGGCCGACGCGGTGGCCTACTGGACGGGCGTCGCGCTGATGCTGCTGCTCGCACCCTTCATCCACGCGGTGCACTTCTACTTTGTGCATCGCCTGTTGCACTGGCGGCCGCTGTACCGCACGGTGCACGGCGTGCACCATCTGAATGTCGAGGTCGGGCCGTGGTCGGGGCTGGCGATGCACCCGGTGGAGCAACTGCTGTACTTCTCCACCGTCGTCGTGCAGTGGCTGCTCGCGCTGCACCCGGTCAATGCGCTGTTCCAGATCTTCATCGCCGCCTTCAGCCCGGCGCTGGGCCACAGCGGCTTCGAGAAGCTGATGCTCGGGTCGCGGCTGGGCGTGGACAGCGGCAACCACTTCCACTACCTGCACCATCGCTATTTCGACTGCAACTACGGCGGCAGCCTGGTGCCGCTGGACCGGGTGTTCGGCAGCTTCCACGACGGCTCCGCGGCCGCGCATGAAGCGATGCGCAAGCGCCGGTCGAGCGGCTGAGAAGGGTGCTCGCGGGTGGCCGGGCCGGGCCCTGATCGACCCGTTCGGCGGTATTCACGGCGCTGGCTGCAGCACCTTGTCGATCACATGGATCACGCCATTGGCGCCGAGCAGGTCGGCGCGGACGATGGTGGCGGTGCAACCGCACTCGTCCGTCACCTGGAGGTTGGCATCGGCGCCGGCGCCGATCGTGAAGCTGCGCCCGAGCCGCGTCGTCACCGGCGCACCGAGCGGCACCTCGGCGCGCAGGACGCGTGCGTCGACGAGGTGGTAGGCCAGCACGCGTGTGAGCAAGGGCCCGTCGGCCAGCAACTGCGCCGGGGTCAGCGCCAGTTGCGCCGCCAGTGCGTCGAAGGCCGCGTCGGTGGGCGCGAACAGGGTGAACGGGCCAGCGCCCGACAGGGTGGTCGAAAGACCCGTGGCCGCCAGCGCCGCGGCCAGGCGCCCAAGGCCGCTCTCGGCCTGCACGACCTCGGCCAGTGGGCGGTCGGCCGGCAGCAGCACCCGGTCGATCACGTGGACCAGCCCGTTGGCCGCCGCAAGGTCGGTGGCCTGCAGCCGGGCGGTGCGGTTGCGACCGTCGGTGGCCACCAGATCGCCGCCCACGGTGTCGATCTTGAGGAAGCCGCCGTCCAGCGGCTCGATCGCGCGTCCGGCAGGGATGTCGGCTCGCGCCACCCGTCCCGGCAGCACGTGGTAGCGCAGCACCGATTGCAGCAGTGCGTGGTCGGCCATCAGCGTGGCCTTGTCGATGCCGAGCTCGTCCAGCAGGGCGTCGAAGGCGTCGTTGGTGGGCGCGAGCACCGTGTAGGGGCCGGCGGTGGACAGGGTTTCAGCCAGCCCCGCGGCCTCGACGGCCTCCGCCAGCGTGGACAAGGTCGGCGCACGCTGTGCCAGCGCGACGATGTCGACGTCGCCGTCCGTGCTGCTGCTGTCGCCGCCGCCGCAGGCGGACAGCAGGCTCAGCGAACTCATCAGGGTGGCGGCGGCAAGTGTGCGTATCCATCGGGGCATCGGCAGAGGTCCTCGTCCTGGCGTGGAAGGGTGTGGGCGCGCAGGCACGGCTCGGGCGAGTCGGCGGCGCTGGGGGCGCGCTCGGATCGACTTGTAGAGGGCTGCGGGCCTGCCGCGGCTGAGGCCGCGCAAGGCCCGACCGTGGGCGGCGGTGACCTCGATCGGGCACGGTGCGGAGCTTGCGCGCGCGCAACGGCGCCGGGCAGTCGCGCCCTGGCCTGGCGCGCGGCGGCGGGCTGGTGTTGCGGGGTCGGCGCGTCACGCCGCCCGCGCGCACGACAATGAGGGCGATGTCGACCGGCCGCCTGTCGCTGTACCTGAACCTGATCCGCTGGGACCGCCCCGCCGGCTGGCTGCTGCTGCTGTGGCCGGGCCTGAGTGCCTTGTGGATGGCCGCCGGCGGCTCCCCGGGCACACACCTGCTGGCGGTGTTCGTGCTGGGCACCTTCCTGATGCGCAGCGCCGGTTGCTGCGTCAACGACGTGGCCGACCGCGAGTTCGACCGCCACGTCAAGCGCACCGCGCAGCGCCCGGTGACCTCGGGCGCGGTGTCGGTGAAGGAGGCGCTGGCCGTCGGGGCGCTGCTTGCGCTGGCGGCCTTCGCGCTGGTGCTGACCACCAACGCCACGACCATCGCGCTGTCCTTCGCCGCCCTGGCCGTGACCCTGGCCTACCCGTATGCCAAGCGCGTGGTGTCGATGCCGCAGGCCGTCCTTGGCGTGGCCTTCAGTTTCGGCATCCCGATGGCCTTCGCCGCGGTGCGCGGCGGCGCCGGCTGGGGCTGGGCCGACATCGGCGCGGCCGTGCCCTGGCAGGCCTGGGCGTTGCTGGCCTCCAACCTGTTCTGGGTGCTGGCCTACGACACCGAGTACGCGATGGTCGACCGCGACGACGACCTGAGGATCGGCATCAAGACCTCGGCCATCACGCTCGGGCGTTTCGACGTCGCCGCGGTCATGGGCTTCTACACCGCCTACCTCGTGTCCTGGGGGCTGTTGGGCGCCTCGCTCGGCCTGGGTGCGTGGTTCGCGCTGGGTCTGGCCGCCGCCGCGGCGCAGGTCGTCTGGCACCACCGCCTGATCCGCGGACGCACGCGCGAGGGGTGCTTCCGCGCCTTCCGGCTCAACCACTGGGTGGGCTTCGCGGTCTTCGCCGGCGTCGTGCTGGATCTGGCGCTGCGCTGAACCTGCGGCGCTGCGCGTTTCCCCGGTGTGACGGCGTCAGCCAACTGAGGCAAGATCCGCGCCCTCACAGACTCTCCTGCATGGTGCATCCGCACATGAAGACCGCCCGTCGTTTCCTCCTCTGCGCCGCGGCCGCGCTCGCCCTGGCCGGCACCGCTGCCCACGCGCAACAGTTCTTCCGCATCGGCACCGGTGGCACCGCCGGCACCTACTACCCGGTGGGCGGCATGATCGCCAACATCGTCAGCCAGCCGGGCAAGATCGCCGCGACCGCGCAGTCCAGCGCCGGCTCGGTGGCCAACGTCAACGCCGTCATCAGCGGCGCGGCCGAGTCGGGTTTCTCGCAGGCCGACGTCGCGAGCTGGGCCTACACCGCCACCGGCGTGTGGCAGGGCAAGCCCCCGGTCAGCGGCCTGCGCCTGATCGCCAACCTCTATCCCGAGAGCGTGCACATCGTCACGCGCAAGGGCTCGGGCATCAAGAGTGTGGCCGACCTGAAGGGCAAGCGCGTGGCGCTGGACGAGCCGGGCTCGGGCACGCTGATCAATGCGCGCGCCATCCTCGCCGCCTACGGCCTGAAGGATGCCGACCTCAAGCCCGAGTACATCAAGCCCAACCAGGCCGGTGACAAGATGAAGGACGGCGCGCTGGACGCCTTCTTCTTCACCGGTGGCTCACCGGCCGGCGCGATCGCCGAACTGGCCGCCTCGGGTGCCGGCATCGAGCTGGTGGCCATCGACGGCCCCCAGGCCGATGCGCTGCGCAAAACCAGCGGTTTCTTCGCGCCCGACAGCATCCCCGCCGACACCTACAAGGGCGTGCCCGCGGTCAAGACGCTGGCTGTCGGCGCCCAGTGGGTGACCAGCGACAAGGCCGATGCCAACCTGGTCTACGAGATCGTGAAGAAGCTGTACTCGGCTGACGGCCAGAAGATGCTGGGCGCGGGCCACGCCAAGGGCAAGTACATCACCAGGGAGAACGCCGTCCTGGGCGCCGGCATCCCCTTCCACCCGGGCGCCGAGCGCTTCTACAAGGAAGCCGGCCTGCTGAAGTGAGGCCGCGCGGCTGATGCCGTGACACGCACGGGCGGTCGATGGGCCGCCCGTGCGTCTTTTCGATCGACCCCGCCTTGCTGCGCCCCCTGCGATGAACACGCCCACCCTGCCTGACGAGCGCCAGATCGAGGCGCTGGAGCGCAAGTACGACCCGGAGATGCGCTTCCGCCCGCTGCCGCGCGGCGCGGCCACGCTGGTCGGGGCGCTGCTGATCGCGCTGTCGCTGTTCCATTACTTCACCGCCGGCTTCGGCCTGCTGCAGGAGATCACGCACCGCGGGGTGCACCTGGCCTTCGTGCTCGGGCTGGTCTTCCTGGTGTTCCCGCACCGCAAGGCGCTCCTGGAGCGCACGCAGGCCTCGACCTGGGCGCGGCCGGGCGGGGTGCCGCTGGCGGACTGGCTGATCGCCATGGCCGTGGCCGCGGCGGTGATGTACATCCCCTACATCTTCGACGACCTGATGTTCCGCGTCGGCAACCCGCTGACGCTGGACGTGGTCATGGGCTCCATCCTGATCCTGGCACTGCTCGAGGCCACGCGGCGCAGCATGGGCTGGCCGCTGCCGGTCATCGCCATCGGCTTCATGGCCTATGCCCTGGCGGGCCCGCACTTCCCCGGCCTGCTCAAGCACGCCGGCGCCACCTGGACGCAGTTGGTCAACCACCAGTACCTCACCAGCCAGGGCATCTACGGCGTGGCCATCGGCGTGGTCGCCACCTACGTC
>Ga0172376_10000276_pt1 | contig 65527 bp, 51 predicted proteins | sample Lak35m_FD_121114 | JGI IMG/M metagenome (GOLD analysis project Ga0172376, IMG submission 121114) | Freshwater microbial communities from Kabuno Bay, South-Kivu, Congo - kab_092012_35m | ecosystem: Environmental > Aquatic > Freshwater > Lake | place: Democratic Republic of the Congo: South-Kivu... | reverse complement strand
GGGCGGCAAAAGTCTCGTCGCGTGGGCAGGATAGCCCAAAGCTCCTCGAGCTTTCGCCGACCCCTTCGCCTACATCTCCTGGTTGACCAAAGCATCGCTACGGTTCCACGAGATGCGCACTAGGCCCGGAGGGCCGGGTTAGCACCTGCCGGCGGAGCCGGCCAAGCAAAAATCGGCCGGATGCCGATGTTTTGCGTGTGACTAGCTGCACCCCATCGAGTTGCCGCAGTTGTGGCAGAGGTAGCAGTTGCCATTACGAACCGTGATCGACCCGCAGTTGTCGCACGCGGGGGCGTCGATTTGAAACTTTGCAAACTGGCTCTGTCGGTCGGCCGGACTCGCATGGGGGTCAACCGCCATCTTCAGGCCCGCCTTCTCGAGCAGCGCGGCGCGATCGGAAGCGGCGGTGGACGCCTTCTTCACGGTCGCCGAACCGTTCGTGCCGGGGGCATGCTTCGCCTTGACTGTCGGAGCGGCGGTGGCGGTAGCAGGAGCGGCCTTCCCTTGGCCATCGGCCAGCCCGCTCGCCGTCGTGGCGGCGGGCTTCCGCTCTGTTTCCGTGTCGTCACCCGCGGCGGCCTCCTCGCCGCCGCCATAGCCACCGGGCCGGTTCGCCTCGCGATAGCCCGGAATGAACTCCGTGCCCATCCAGCGGAAGAGATAGTCCACGAGGCTCTTCGCGACCGGGATGTCGGGGTTTTTCGTGTAGCCCCACGGCTCGAACCGGGTGTGTGAAAACTTCTTCACATACACCTCAAGCGGCACGCCGTATTGCAGGCTCATCGAGACGGCCGTGCCGAAGGCGTCCATCAGGCCGCCGATCGTGCTGCCCTCCTTGGCCATCGTGATGAAGAGTTCGCCCGGACGGCCGTCGTCATAGAGGCCCACGGTGATGTAGCCCTCGTGGCCGCCCACGTTGAACTTGTGGGTGACGCTGCGGCGGGTGTCGGGGAGCCGCTCGCGACGCGGAGCCGCCGTCACCTTGGCCGCTGTCTTGTCGGCCTCGGTGCTCGTGTTGAGCGGCTGGCTTTCCTTCGAGCCGTCGCGGTAGATGGCCAGGGCCTTGAGGCCGAGCCGCCAGCCCTCCATGTAGGCGCCGGCGATGTCGGCCGGCGTCGTCTCGCGGGGCATGTTTACCGTCTTGGAGATGGCCCCCGAGATGAAGGGCTGCGCCGCAGCCATCATCTTCACGTGCGCCTCCCAGGCGATGCTCCGCTTGCCGAGCCGCGGCTTGAAGGCACAGTCGAAGACCGGCAGGTGCTGATCCTTGAGGCCGGGAGCCCCTTCGATCGTGTCGTTCTTGTCGATATAGGCGAGCACCGCCTCGACCGTCGGCTCGTCGTAGCCGAGCGTGCGGAGCGCGAGCGGCACCGTCTGGTTGACGATCTTCAGCATGCCGCCGCCGGCGAGCTGCTTGTATTTCACCAGGGCGATATCGGGCTCGATGCCGGTCGTATCGCAGTCCATCAGAAACGAGATCGTGCCGGTGGGGGCGAGCACCGTCGCCTGGGCGTTGCGGTAGCCGTGGCGGCGGCCGCCGGCGAGCACGTCTTCCCAGATCTTCCGGGCGGCGTCGTGCAGATACTTGGGGCACGAGCGATCGATCTTCTCGACCGCGTCGCGATGCATTTGCATCACATTGAGCATCGGCTCACGGTTGCCTGCGAAGCCCTCGAACGGCCCGACGGCCGCAGCGAGTTCGGCGCTCGTGCGATTGGCCGATCCGTGCAGGATCGCCGTGATCGCGCCGCAGAGGCCCCGGCCGGCGTCGCTATCGTATGCGAGGCCGTCGGCCATCAGCAGGCTGCCGAGGTTCGAGTAGCCGAGGCCGAGCGGCCGGAAGAGGTGACTGTTCTTCGCGATCCGCTTGGTCGGGTAGCTCGCGTGATCGACGAGGATCTCCTGGGCCACGAAGAAGACCCGGCAGGCCGCCGCGAACCGCTCCACGTCGAAATGGCCGTCGGGCTTGCGGAACTTCATCAGATTGATGCTCGCCAGATTGCAGGCCGTGTCGTCCAGGAACATGTATTCGGAGCACGGGTTCGAGGCGTTGATCCGGCCCGAATTCGGGCAGGTGTGCCAGCGGTTGATCGTGGTGTCGTACTGCACGCCGGGATCGCCGCACTGCCAGGCGCATTCGGCCATGCGGTTCATCACCTCGCGGGCCTTGAAGCTCGGACCGGCCTTGGAGGAATCGGTCACCCAGCGGGTGGTCCAGGTGTCGTCGCGGTCGGCGGCTTCCATGAAGTCGTCGGTGAGGCGGACGGAGAGATTCGCATTCTGGAAAAGGATCGAGCTATAGGCCTCGCCGTTGAAGTTGGAGTCGTAGCCCCCCTTCTCGATGAGCACGCGGGCCTTCTTCTCCTCCTTCGCCTTGCACTCGATGAATTCCATGATGTCGGGGTGCGTGACCTTCAGCGACTGCATCTTCGCGGCGCGGCGGGTTTTGCCGCCGCTCTTCACCACCGCGGCCACCTGGTCGTAGACCCGCATGAACGAGAGCGGCCCCGAGGGCTTGCCGCCGCCGGCGAGCTTTTCCCGCTGGCTGCGGAGCGTGGACAGGTCGGTGCCGGTGCCCGAGCCAAACTTGAAGAGCATCGCCTCGCTCCGCGCGAGCTCCATGATGTCTTCCATGTTGTCTTGCACGCTCTGGATGAAGCAGGCGCTGCCCTGCGGATATTCGTAGGGGTTGTCGGGCATCGCGACGTCGCGCTTCGCTTCGTCCCACCGCCAGTTGCAGGGGGCGCCCTTCACGCCGTATTGGTGATAGAGGCCGACGTTGAACCAGACCGGCGAGTTGAAGGCGCCGTGCTGATGCACGCAGAGCCAGGCCAGGTCGCGGTAGAAATTTTCGCCGTCTTGCTTGGTCTTGAAGTAGCCGTCGGCGATGCCCCAGTCGGCGATCGTACGGGCGACGCGGTGGACGAGCTGCTTGACGGAGTGCTCGCGCTCGGGCGTGTGGATCTCGCCGTAGAAATACTTGCTCACCACCACGTTGGTGGCCAGCTGGCTCCAGGCAGCCGGGATTTCACAGGCGGGCTGCTCAAAGAGCACCTTGCCGTCTTCCCCCTTGATGGCCGCCGTCCGCAGCTCCCACTCGGTGGTGTCGAAGGGGCTGTCCACGTCCACCGGGCAGAACGTCGGCTGCACCTCGAGCGGCTGGCGGGCGGCGGGCGTCTGGCCACCGGCGGAGGGGGTGCTCGACGCTGCGGGGGCGAAGCCGGTGGACGGTTCGAACGCTGCCATGAAAGGGGTGCTCCTTGCGAGAGAAAGTGTCGAACGTAAAAAGTATACTTCCGTATAGCGTGCCTGCAACCGATATCGAACGAAAGGCCGGGAACGCTTGAGGGCTTCAGCCGCCGAAAATAGCGGCATCATCGCGATCGAGAGAAAGCAGCTCCTTCTGCATGCTATCGCAATATCTAGTGGCCTCGGGGCCGCCGACCACTCCATATGGCCGGGGCGTGAATGTAGCGTGAGCGCATCAGCCGTCAAGAAGGTTTTCTGGGCCGCGCGGAAACGGGCTGAAAAACCGAATGCCAGCGGTGCTGTCAGGCCCCCGGGCGCCGATGGCGGGAACCACCCAAACGCGGGGTTCTCCCCAGGGGGCTCGCCTTTGGCCACTTTCGTCGCGACAATGCGTCGTCTGGAAACGGACTCCCACGGCTCCCCCTTGCCCCGTTTCATCAAGAGGAGAAACCGACCATGCCGGCCCATCCCCATGCTCTGGCCCTCCGCCCGCTCGATGGCATCCGCATTCTCGCCCTTGTGGGCGATGACTACGAAGACTTGGAACTCTGGTATCCGAAATTGCGGCTGGAAGAGGCCGGTGCCCATGTGACGGTGGCCGGCTCGATGCAGGGCCGCACCTATTCCGGCAAGCACGGCTACCCCTGCACGAGCGACGCGGCGATCGGCGACATGGAAGCGGCCGATTTCCACGGCATCTTGATTCCCGGCGGCTGGATGCCAGACAAACTCCGCCGCGACGAAAAAGTGCTCGACCTCGTGCGGGAGTTTTCCGCCCACGGCAAACTCGTGGCGGCGATCTGCCACGGCGGCTGGATTCCGATTTCCGCGGGCGTCTATCGGGGTGTACGGGTGACCGGCAGCCCGGGCATCAAGGACGACCTCATGAACGCCGGGGCGATCTGGGAAGATACGCAGGTGGTGGTCGATCGCCACCATGTTTCGAGCCGCAAGCCGGCCGATCTGCCCGCCTTCATGGCGGCCATCGTCGACCTGCTCGCGGGGGTGGGCGTGCCCTAGCCGCCCCTGGTGTACACTGCGGGCATGACACGATCTCGTGCAAAGTCTTCCGCCGACGACTCGAGCGTCGAGGCGGTGCAGGCGAGCATCCGCGGTGCGGGGCTGCGGTGCACCGCAGCGCGGCTTTCGGTCATGCAGCATCTGCTGCGGTCTCGAGGCCCCGAGACCCACGCCGAGGTGTCTGACGCCCTCGCCGACAAGGGCTTCGACCGCGCCACGATCTACCGCAATCTCACGGAGCTCACCGACGCGGGTCTCGTCTCGCGGGTCGAGCTTGGCGATCACGTCTGGCGGTTCGAGATCCGTCGGCATGCGCATGCGGGTGCGAAGGAAGACCATCCGCACTTCCTCTGCACGACCTGCGGCGAGGTGTCGTGCCTCGACGACGTCAACGTGGCGATCACGCCGAAGCGGGGAGGCAACGCCAAGCCCGCGAAGCCACGCGGCACCCGCTCGGTGACGGAGGTCCTGCTCAAGGGCCGCTGCGAAAACTGCAACTAGCGGGCAAAAAGGTGTCAGGACTCTTTTTCCGGTCTTGGCGGTTCGGCGATAAACAGGTTTCTGGCCGGAAAAGAGTCCTGACACCTTTTTGCCTACGTGAAGTCAGTACCAGACACCGGCTCTCACCATGAGCGTGTCGCTGGGCCGATAGTCGGCGGTATCGGTGATGTAATACTCGACGAGTCGGCCGAAGACCCAGCCGGTCTCGACCCGCCATGAGATGCCGAGGTCGGCGGGCCGGCGCTCCCAGCCGGCGAGGAGCCGATAGTCGTGGTAGACGACGACGTCGTTTGCGCCGCTGTCGCGCCGCACGGCCCATTGGTTGCCGCCGAACTCGCCGGCGAGATAGACCCACTGCGCCGCCCGGTCGGTTTCCTGCACGCGCCAGGCGAGCCGCGGCCGCGGGAAGAGCAGCTCGAACCGACGATCGTCGGACGGTGTCCAGAGGAGCCCGCCGGCCGGCAGGATGCTGACGTCGTAGCGGTCGAGGTAGATCACACCGGCGACGAGCCGCAGGTCTTCGTTGACCTCGTAGGCACCGAAGCCGTGGCCGGTGACTCGGAAGGCCTGCGGCGTGTCGTTGGCAAAGTCGCTGTACCAGCCCGGGGCGACGGCGAGATCGACGCCGAACCTCGCGCCCAGCTTCCGCATCCACCGCGCCTGGAGCCACGATTCATAGAGCTGCGCCGGCAGGCCCGGGTCCATCGCGCCGCCTGACTCGTCGACGAGCGTGGTGCCGAAGCCGGGCGTGAGGAGCAGCGGCGAATCGACCGTGGGCGCCGGCATGCCGATCGTGAGGCTCGTGTCGAGCGTCGTGAGCCCGAGGCCATCTGATCCGAACCGCGGCAACTCCGTCGCGGTGAAGATCACCTGCTGCAGCGCGCCCGGCTTCGCGCCCGGGGGAAGTTTTCTACCCGCGGGAGGCTCAAACTCCTGCCGCGGCTGCCCCGGCGGGGCGACGTCGTCGGGCAGGAGCGGCTCGGAGAGATCCTGCGGATCGCCGAAGGCCGCCAGCCGCACGTTGCCAAGCGCCGCCAGCCGGATCCGCTCGAAGACCCCCTGCTCGACCGGCGGCAGCGGCACGACTGCCTCGTCGGCCCGCGCTCTTCCAGCCGCCACACCCACGAGCACGACGACGAGGCAAGAAATCCACCGCACGATACGGCCTCTCGTGAAACGATAGCGAACCCAGGATCGCAGGCGGGACGAATCGGCAATTTCGAGGACGTACGGAAGCCCAACGCGCGAGCGAGGAGAGTGGGCGTTTTTTCACCGGGCGGGTGGACGCGGCGGTGGTTGGGGTGGAGAGCGGATGGACCTTGCTTGCGCTGCGGGCTTTCGTGTTCTTGAGAGCCTTCTAATAGGCCAGGCCGAGCCGCAGCATGAGCGTGTCGTTGAGGTTCTGGTATTGCGGCGGGCCGTCGACGTAGAAGAGCTGGCGGGCGAAGACGTAGCCCACCTCGAAGCTGCCGGCGAGCCCCGTCGGCGTCTGCGGCACGAACTCCGTGCCGAGCGAGATGCGGACGTCGTTGTAATCGAAGGGGGAGATCTGGCCCGTCGAGCGGCGGAACGTCCAGGCGCCGCCGCCGTATTCACCTGCCAGGAAGCCCCAGACCGAGTGCCGGCCCATGTTCGTCAGCCGGCGGGCCGCCTTCGGCGCGGGAAAGAAGATGTCGTAGCGGCTGTTGGCGTCGGGGGTCCAGGTGATGCCAACGGCCGGGAGGAGCTTCACGAGATTGCGGTCGAGGTAGACGATGCCGAGCTTGCCGGTCATCGTCGGCGTCAGCCGTGCCGTGCCGATCGCGCGGCCCATGAGGCGCCAGCTGTCCCAGACGAGCACGTCCCAATTGGTGAAGATGCCCACGCGGATGCCGAGCTCGGCACCGTAGATCGGCGAGAGCTGCGGATTCCAGGCCGCGTCGAGGAAGACGTCGTAGGTGTTGGGCGGCAGGTCGGCCAGCATGGTGCTCGTCGTCTGTGGGCCGTCCCAGAGCTGCAGGCCGAAGCCCGGCGTGATGAGCAAGGGTGCGTGGTTGAGATTCACCGGGGAGTTGTGGAAGAACGGCACGGCAAACGTCGCGGTCGTGTCGAGCTCGTTGACACCGACATTCGTTCCCTGGCCGTTGCCGAAGAGATAGGCCCAGCTGCCCCGCGCGCCCTGATAGAGCCGCATCGTCTGCTGAAACGTCGAGTTCTGCTGCGGATAGCCGGGAGGAAAGAGCGACGGTGATCCGGCGGTGCCCTGCGTGGGCATGATCGAGGGCGCGGCCGGGGAGTAGCCCGGATATCCCGGCTGGCCGCCGAGCGCCGAGGGGGCCTGCGCCGGGGCCCAGGTGGTCGGCGCTTGCGCCGTAAAGAGCTGTGAGCCCTGCGGCGCGTAGGGATCCCACGTGGGCGGCGGTGGCGAAAGCGGCGCGCCGTATTGTGTCGGGATGATGCGATCGAGCGACGAGGCCGCGGGCGACGGCAGGGCCGCCGTCTGTGCGCGAACCGGGCTCTGGCAGAGGGCTGCCAGAACAGCGACAAACGCTGTCGTTGTGGCAAGAAAATGGCGCACGGGAACGGGGGGGTACCACTCGCGGCGTGGCAGGGTCAAGGTCGCAGCGACGGCTACCCCCCAGGCCGCCACCGCAGAATGCCGATTTTGCGCGGACTGCCAGATTCGGCTGGTAGACAGCTCGCTCCCCGTAGACCGCTTGCAAAGTAGACCGCTTGCTCCGCAAGCGGCTCCCGATCCGCTTGCGGAGCAAGCGGTCTACTCTGGCCGAATCGGCGGGAGGGTACCTTGAGTGGCATGATGCCTGCCGCCGATCCGATCGACCCCGCCGCCATGCTCTCCCACGGCGGCCTCGCCACGTTCGAGCACTATGGCGAGGTGGATTCGACGATGGAGCGGGCGCGGGCGATCGCACACGACTACTCGATCCCTTTGCCCGCTGCTGTGGTGGCCGACCGGCAGTGGCTCGGCCGCGGCCGGCGCGGGGCGCGGTGGTGGCAGCCGCCGGGGAGCCTGACGACGAGCATCGTGCTCGATGGCGCGGTGGCGGGGCTCGCGCCGCGGCAGGCAGAGCCGCGGCCCACCTGGTCGCTCGCCTGCGCCGTCGCGCTCGCCGAAGCGATCATGGCGCTCGAGCCGTCGATCGATCCGCGGGTGCGCTGGCCCAACGATCTCGAGAGCGGTGGCCGCAAACTCGCCGGCATCCTCGTGGAGACCGCGCCACACGGACGGGCGATCTTCGGGATCGGTGTGAACACGACCGGCTCCGCTGCCGACGCGCCGCTGGCGATCCGCCACCGCGTGGCCACGATTCCCGATCGCGGGGGCCGTGGGCTTGCGCGGGAGCCGCTCTTGGTCGCCTTCCTGCCACGTTTTCTGCGGCTCTTGGCCGAGATGACGGCCGATCCACGCGCGCTTGTCGATCGCTATGCGCCGCTCTGCGGCCTCACGGGCCGCGAGGTCACGGTGTTTCGCGGCGTCGAGACCGGCATCGCGGAGGGAGCGATCACCGGCCGTTGCCTCGGCATCGATGTCGACGGTGCGATCGTGATCGAGACGCTCGCGGGGCGACTGCATCTGGCCTCGGGCAGCCTCACCCACCCGGGCGACGTGTGGCATGGCGAGGACGGCGGGGCGACGCGCGCCTGAGGGCGAGCACACAGATCTCGCGGCCGCCGGTCGAGAGCTGCCGCGCCGTGGGGGCATAGCCCCAGCCGCGGAAGAGCGAGAGCCACTCGGGCAGGGCTTTCGCCCGCGACCACTCCGGCAGCTTGAGCGTGGCGATGATGCCCTTCGGGCGACTGCCCGGCGCCGTCACGACCCGTTCGATCGCCTCGAGCGTGCTCGTCGGGTCGATATTCATGTCGGCCACGACCCAGTCGAAGCCGCGCAGCTCCTTGAGCCGGACATCGCGGGCCCGCATCCGCCGCTGCTCGAACCGTGGGTGCGCGGCCACACGCTCGTCGACCAAGGCCGGGTCGATGCCGGTGACGGAGAGCCCCGCCTCCAGCAGCCGCTGGCAGGCGCCGCCGGGCGCGCAGCCGAGCTCCACGGCACGCTGCCCCGGCGCAAGCGGGATGGCAAACGTGGCGATCGCCTCGTCGAGCTTGAGCCAGGCCCGGGAGACTTTCTCGGCCGGAAGCGCGACCGGATAGAGGCCGCCCGGCCACTGGCTCGCGGGCGTGTTGGCCCGGTGCCAGCCGACCCAGAGCCGCTGCAATGGGCTGTCGCCCTCTTCGTCGATGATGCAGTCGAGGACGAGATCGTCCGGCTGGGCGGTGGGATCGTCGATGATTCGCTCGAGCGCGTGGCGACCGAGCAGCCGGCGGGCCTGCAGGGCTTCGAGGAGCGTCGCCCGCAAGGCCGTGGCTTGGGCGGCGGCCTCGTCGGCCGTCGCGCCGCGCGGGGCCCGCACCCAGGCATGCACGTTGTCCCAGGAGGTGGTGCCGGCGAGGGCGAGGACGTTTTCGATCCGTCCCTGCTCGGTCGATCCCTTCGCCTGCCCGAGCGAACGGATGACGGCGCGGGCAAACGTGAGATCGGGAAAGAAGTCGTCGGGCGGGTCGAAGCCGGGGGAATCGGCCGTGGCCTCGGGCAGCCGAAACGTCACGGCGCCGCGCCGCCACACGCCCTTCGAGACCTGCGGCAGCACCTCCTGCTGGCGTCGGCAGAGGGCCTCTTCGGCGCCACCCTGGCAGGCGACGAGGAGAAAGCCGCCGCGAATGGCCGGTGCGGGGGATAGAGAGTGTGTGGGGGCGGGCATGGAGGAAGCGTACCCTCGACCGGCCGAAAAACGGCCACGTCGGCCCAAAACGGCTCGGCGCAAAAATCAGGCCGGCCCGGGCGCCCAAGGGCCCGGGCCGGACTTTCTCGTCTGAACAGTCGACGGTTGAACGGTCGACAGCACCCAGCCGAACCTCAGAGAGGATCAGCCGGGCGAAGGACTAGCCGTGGCCCTTCTTCTTCTTGGCAACCTTCTTGGCAGCCTTCTTCTTCTTCTTCGCCATCGATATGGCTCCTTGCCACGAGCGCCCTGACACACACCACACATCCGATCCCTCGGGCACTCTCTCGAAGGGATCGGACGACGTTTCGTGAATTGCTCGTGACGCTCTTTCGGGGGCATGGTTCCAGCAGTTGGATGCCGGTTCACACGCCCCTTGCAAGCGTCACGGAAAGAGTTGTGAAGGATGGAGCAGAAAACTGTCAAGAGAAATCCGAAAAAAAATTTCGGATTTTTTCCGGCGTTGATTGCGATCGCACCTCCATGGCGGTGGTATCATCGTGCCGTCGTTTGACGATTTCGGAAACATACAAGAAGCCTTCACTGGAAAATTCACTAGGACCTCACACAGGAAAAAGAGCAGCACTCTGCACACCGGCATGGACAAGGGCATGGAGAAGACAAACAGTCTGCATCTGGCGCGGCGCATGGCGTCGCTCGAACCATCGGCCACGCTGGCCATGGCGGCCAAGGCCTCGGCGATGGCGGCGTCGGGCATCGACGTGATCGATCTTTCGGTGGGCGAGCCCGACTTTCCCACGCCGCCCCACATCTGCCAGGCGGCCGAAGCGGCGATCCGCGCGGGCAAGACGAAATACACCCCCGCCGCAGGCATCCCCGACCTGCGCAAGGCGGTGGCCGCCGACTATTCCCGCCGCTCCGGCCTCACGGTCACGCCGGCGCAGGTGGTCGTCTCCAATGGCGCGAAGCACTCCCTCCACAACGCTTTCATGGCGCTCTTGGACGAGGGGGACGAGGTGATCGTGCCCGCGCCCTATTGGGTGAGCTACGCCGAATTGATCAAGCTCTCCGGGGCCCGGCCGGTGCTCCTCGAGACGAGCATCGCCGACGACTTCAAGCTGCGGCCGGAGGTCCTGCGGGCTGCCCTCACGCCCAAGTCGCGGATGCTCCTGCTCTGCTCGCCGAGCAACCCCACGGGCGTGGTCTACACACCCGACGAGCTGCGGGCCCTGGCCGACATCGCCATCGAGGCCGACCTCGCCGTCGTGGCCGACGAGATCTACGACCAGCTCGTCTTCGACGGCCGCCAGTCGCCATCGTTCCCGACGCTCAGGCCCGGCCTCGCCGACCGCACCGTGGTGGTCGCGGGCGTGAGCAAGACCTACTCGATGACCGGCTGGCGGATCGGATGGACGATCTGCCCGGAGCCGCTCGCGAAGGCGATCGGCAATCTGCAGAGCCAGGAGACGAGCAATCCCTGCAGCGTGAGCCAGCATGCGGCCGTGGCCGCGCTCACCGGGCCGCAGGAGTGTGTGGCCGAGATGTGCCGCGCCTTCCAGAAGCGGCGCGACCTGGTCGCCACGGCGCTCGCCGCGATCCCTGGTGTGAAGCTGCCTGAGATCGGCGGCGCCTTCTATGCCTTCTTCGACATCAAGGAGCCGCTCGAGCGTGCCAAGTCCGGCGGCAAGTTCCGCGGCATCACGTCGAGCGCCGCGTGGTGCGAGAAGCTGCTCGAGGAGGAGCATGTAGCCCTCGTGGCGGGGAGCGCATTCGGCGCGGAGGGCAACGTGCGGATGTCGTTCGCGGCCTCGGAGCAGAAGCTCACCGAAGGCCTCGCCCGCATCGCCCGCTTCCTCCGGTAGGGTAGGCTTCAGCCTGCCCCAAGCAGCTTCAGCCTGCCCCAAGCAGCTTCAGCCTGCCCCAAGCAGCTTCAGCCTGCCAAAAAGAGGCTCGCATATGACCGCAGGCGTCATCGGCATCGTGTTGGCCGGCGGATCCTCGCGGCGGATGCAGCCGCCAGCCGGCGGCCCTCCAGTGCGCAAAGAGCTCCTCGCTCCCGGGGGCACGTCGCTCGTGGCGCGGGTGGTCGATGCCGTCGCGGCGGAGGTGGATCGTGTGATCGTCGTGGCCGCCCCCGCCCTGCCAATGCCAGAGTTTCCCGGGCAGCCGCTCGTGGTGCGCGACTCGCTGCCTGGGGCGGGGCCGCTCGCTGGGCTTGCCGATGGGCTCAGGGCCGCGGCAGCGCTCGGCTGCAGAGAGCCCTCGCTGCTCGCCGTCGTTGTCTCGTGCGACGTGCCGCTGGTGCGCCGCGAGGTGCTCCGGCTCTTGATCGACCGTGCCCGCGCGAGCGGGGCGGCCTGGACGGTGCCGCTGGTGGGCGGCCACCGGCAGGTGCTCGTGTCGGTCGTGCAGGTCGGGCTGCTCCGCAGGATCGAGTCGTGGCTGGCCGCAGGCCGCCGCGACCTGCGCGGGCTCATCGACGACATGCCCGCCAGTGGCGATGCCGCCGTCGTGATCGTGCCGGAAGCGGAGATCGCCGCCGTGGATCCGCGGCTCGAATCGTTCCTGGATGTCGACACGCCCGCGGATTTCGACCGCGTGCGCCGCCAATTGCCCTACGGCGAAAGCGACCGCGAAACCTATAATCCGCCGCCATGAGAGGGATCTCCTGATGGCGCGGCATTCCCGGGCTTTCGGTGGCGGGCCGCCGCGCCGCCGCCGGCGTGGAATCGTCTGGCTCGCCGGCGCTCTTGCGATCGGCTGGCTGGTGCCGCACGTGATTGCGCTGACCCCGCTGCGGGATGAGCCCTTGCGGCTGGCCTTCGCCGGCATCGACGGCCGGCTCGCCAGCCGATCGGCCACCTGGGCCTGGTCGCGCGGGATCGAATACCGCGACATCGTCCTCTACGACCGGGCCGACCGCCCCGTGGTGGTCGTGCAGCGGGCGGTGGTCGATCGCGGTCTCCTCGCGCTCCTCTTCCATCCGACCCACCTGGGCACGGTGCGGCTCGTCGGCGGCGAGGCGCTCGTCGAGGTTCGGCGCGGTGGCTCGAACCTCGAAGATATCCTCGCGCCATATCTCGCGGCCATGGCGCAGGCCCAGGCCTTGCCCGTGTCGTTCGATCTCGAGGTGGTGGACGGCGCCCTTGAACTGGTCGATCTCGATCGGCAAGACACCTGGCGGATCAACGACCTGGTGGCAGCCGGCACGGTGCGTCCCGGCGCGGAGATCGCCGGCTGGACGGTGTCGGGCCGCGTGCAGCATGCCGGCGAACCGGTCCGCGATCTCGCGCGGGTGGCGCTCGAGCCGGCGGCGACGAATGCCGCTGCGGCCGCCCCTGCCCGACTCGACCGCGCGACGATCGCCGCCGGTGCCACGGCCACGCTCGCCCGCGACGGCGGCTGGTCGGTGTCGAGCCCCGAAGCCGTTCCCGCCGCGCCGCGGTCGCTCGTGATCGCCGGCACCCGCGTGCCCCTTGGCATCTCGAGCGTCTGGGCCACGCGATTCGCCCACGACCATCTGCTCGACGGTCTCGCCGACCTGCGGCTCGACATCACGCTGCCCCCGGCGGCCGCTCCGGCGGAGCAGATGGGAGCGTCGAGCCGCATCTTCGGCATGGTGACTGGATCGCAACTGGCCGTCTGTCGCTCCGACACGCTCGAAGAGGTGCTCGCGATCGATCGGCTGGAGATGCCGCTCGACGTTTCCACCGATGGCCGCACGCTCGCGATCCGCAGTCTCAAGGCCTCGTCGCCGCTGTTCAAAGCGGAGGCCTCGGGGCGGATCGGCCTGCCCCGCACGACCTCGTGGGAGTGGGCGGAGTCGTTGATCGCCGATGATTTTGCGGTCGCCGCCGATATCGATCTCACCGCCGCCGCCGGCGCGATCCCGGGCGGGCTCGCGGTGCGGCCCGATGTGCGGGTGACGGCCGGGCAGGTGCAGTTCACCGCCGTGTCGAAGGCCGACGGCCACGACCGTGTGCTCGAGGTGCGGGCCGCGTCGGAGGATCTCGCGGCCGTGCAGGGGGAGCGGCAGCTGCGGTGGAACGAGCCGTTTTCCGCCTGGCTTCGCGGCCGGCGCGGGGCCGGCCAAGGGGAGCCCTTCCGCGTCGAGGAGGCGCGGATCGCATCGCCTGCCATCGAGCTCTCGGCCGCCGGCACGTCCGAATCGTCGAGCATGCAATGGACGGTCGACCTCGACCGGCTCGTGCAGGAGGCGGCGGAGGTGCTCGACCTCAGCGGCACGAAGATCACCGGCACGGCCCGCGGCCGGATCGACATCGTCGCCACGGAAGACCGCACCGCCTCCACCGCGAAGATCACCGCGGGGCTTTCCAATTTCGTCTGGTCGGCCCCCGGCCGCACGACCTGGTCCGACGAGGAGATCTCGCTCGAGGCTGAAGCTGCCGGCAGTCTCTCGGAGGGCGCCGTGCTCGTCGATTCCGCCCACGCGATCGTCGCTGCCGCCGAGGATCGGCTCGAGATGACACTCACCGGCGGCGCGATCGTGAACCCCGGTGGATTCTTCGCGGGCGGGCCGCAGCACGCATCCCCGTGGCTACGGGCGGCCCCGAATGCCGACGGCCTCTCGGCCGATTGGTCGCTGGCGGGCGATCTCGGCCGCTGGCAGCCGCGGCTCGAGGCGGTGCTGCCCGGCATGGCGAGCGCCGGCCTGCGATTCGGCGGCACGGTGCGGGCGTCGGCGGCGCTCGCGGCCCGCGGCGACATCTGGCAGGTGACGCGGGCCGGCGCCGAGATCGAGAAGCTCACCGCCAACGACGCCACACGGCGGATCACCGAGCCGCGGCTCGTGGCGAGTGCCGCGGGGCTTTTCAATCCGGCGACGGGCCAACTCGAGATCTCGTCGGCCGAAGTGCTCACCGCCACGATGTCGCTGCGCACCGGTGGGCTTGCGCTTGCGCCGGCGGGACCGCAGGGGGGCGGGATCTTCAGCCTGATGAATCGGCTGCGCGGAAGAGCCCAATGGCAGGCCGACATGGGCCGACTCGAAAAATGGCTCGTGGCGACGCCGCAGGCCGTCCGCTGGCCCGTCGGTGGCCGGGCCTGGGGCACGATCGACGTGATCGACACGCCGACGGGGATGAACCTGCTCATCGACGCCACCGGCAATCAGCTGTCGCTCGCGCATGATCCCGTTGCCGGTGCGCAGGATTCCACTGCCGGCGCGCAGGCCGCTCCCGCGCCGCGCGAGGTCTGGGCGGAGCCGCGGGCGCGGCTCGTCGTCGAGGTCACTCGCGGGCCGGCGGCATCGGGAGCGTCGCAGGAAGACAGCCTCGTGGTGAATCGTTTCGCGGTCGAATCGTCGACGCTCGCCGTCGCGGCGGCAGGCAGTGTCGATGAATGGTCGTCGCGGCGGCTCGTCGATCTGGGGGGCACGATGGCGTATGACTGGGAGATGGTCTCGCGGCTGCTCACGCCCTGGACCGGGGGCCGCGTGCGGCTGGCCGGCGCCGGGCCGCGGCCGTTTGCCGTGCGGGCGCCCTTGGGCACGATCGCCGCGACTGCGTTTTCCGAAAGCGACTCAGGCTCGCGGGCCGCGGCAACCACGAAGCCCCCTGCCGCCGGCCCGCAGCCCGAGACCGTGCCGTTGCCTGCGGACTGGCTCTCGTCGATCGGTGGCTCGTCGGCCGCTGGCGATGTCCCCAAGCGGCTCGCTCTGCCGGTGAAAGAGTCGAAGCGACAAGAGCCATTGGCGATGGCCGATTGGCTGCGGCTCGTCTCGATCGACACGTCGGCCGCCTGGACGGCCGCCGACATCGACGGCTTTCAGATCGACGCCGGCGAGATGCCGGTGCGGCTCTTCGAAGGCCAGCTCGCGCTCGGGCCATTCGAGATTGCTGCTTCGGGTGGACGGCTGCGGGGCGCGCCCTGGATCAAGCTCTTGCCGCTGCCGGGAGAGCTCATCATGCCCCCCGGCCGCGCGATCGATCGGGTCGCGCTGTCGAGCCGGCTCTGCGATCAGTGGATCTCCTGGGCGGTGCCGATCATCGGGAAGTCGGCCCGCATGCAGGGGGTCGCGAGCCTCGATCTCGCCGGTGCCAGGCTACCGCTGGCCGATCCCTTTGGCGGCGAGCTGTCGGGGCAATTCATCTTCGAGAATCTCGAGGTCACGCCCGGCCCTCAGCTCGAGCCGTTGGCGATGCTGATGGTGAAGCTGCAGTCGCTCGTCGATCCGCGGTTTGCGTTTGGCGACAAGGCGGTGCTCCTGCGGGTGCGGCCCAATCCGGTCCACGTGCGGCTCGTCGACCGTCGGCTGTGGCATGAAGGGCTCGTCATGGACATGGGGCAGCTCGTCGTGAAGAGCGGCGGCAGCGTGGGCGCCGATGGGTCGCTCGCCATGGCGGTCGAGGTGGCCTTCCGCGGCGACCTGGCCGGGCAGACACCGATCGTCGCTCAGCTGTTGCGGACGCCGCTGGTGATCCCGCTGGGCGGCACGGTGCATCGGCCGCAGTTCGATGCCCGCGCGCTCGAGAAGGTCCTCGGCCGGATCGTGGAAAACACCGCCGAGGCCGTGATCAACGACGGCCTCAAACGTGGGCTCGAGAATCTGTTCGGCAACCCGCAACCGCCCGCCGGTGCGCCATAGGCCTTTTTCTGATGCACTACTGGCTAATCAAAAGCGAGCCCGACATCTTCTCGATTCGCGACCTTGCCAAGGCGCGAAACAAGACGACCCACTGGGAAGGTGTCCGCAACTACCAGGCCCGCAACTTCCTCCGCGCCATGAAGCAGGGGGACCGCGCGCTCTTCTACCACTCCAATGCCACGCCCTCGGCGGTGGCCGGCGTGGTCGAGATCGTTCGCGAGGCCTATCCCGACCCGACGGCCTGGGATGCGAAGAGCGACTACCACGACCCGAAGGCCTCGCCCGACAATCCCGTCTGGTCGATGGTGGACGTGAAGCTCGTCACGATCTTTCCCCGCGAGATCCCGCTCGACGAACTCCGCGGCGTGAAGTCCCTGGCCGGCATGGAGCTTTTGCGCCGCGGCAGCCGGCTTTCCGTCACGCCGCTGACGCCGGCCCAATTCCGCACGATCGAAAAGCTCGCGGCCACGTAGGCCCGCCGCATTCGCGTGCGGCGGTTCGGCCGCGCAGCCGCCGGTCTACAATGCCGGCATGCCCTGCCGCATCGATACCGAATCCCTGCCATCTGCCCGTGCTGCTCTGCCGCTGCCCGACGCCCTCGCCTGGATCGAGGGAGAGATCGATGCGCTCGAGGCCGCCGGGCTCGAACGGCCTCATCGCGTGCGATCGGGGCGGCAAGGGGCGGCGGTCACGCTCGACGGCCGCGACCTCGTCAACTTCGGCTCCAACGACTATCTCGGCTATGCCGGCGACGTGCGGCTCACGAAGGCGGCATCGAAGGGCTCGTGTGCCGAAGGATTTGGCGCGGGCGCAAGTCCGCTCGTGAGCGGCCACTCGCAGGCGCACGAATCGCTCGAGCGGGCGATCGCGACGCTGCTCGACGTCGAGGCGGCCCTCGTCTTCCCCAGCGGCTTCGCCGCCAACACCGCGACGATCGCCGCCCTCGTCGGGCCCGACGACCTCGTCGCCAGCGATGACCGCAACCATGCGAGCATCATCGACGGCTGTCGGCTCTCACGGGCCCGCGTGGCCGTCTATCCGCACCGCGATCTCGCCGCGCTCGAGTCTCTGCTTGCTGCCGCGCCGCACGCCCGGCGGAAGCTGATCGTGACCGACACGCTCTTCTCGATGGACGGCACGATCACGCCGCTGGCGGGCCTCGCTGACCTGGCGCGCAGGCATGGCGCGATCCTGATGGCCGACGAGGCGCATGCGACGGGCGTCTTCGGCAGCCGCGGTAGCGGGCTCGTCGAGGAGCTTGGCGCGAGCGAAGGCGTGCATGTGAGGTCGGGCACGCTTTCGAAGGCGCTCGGGGCGGCCGGCGGCTTCGTGGCCGGCAACGCGCGGTTCATCCATTGGCTCAGGCACAAGGCCCGCGCCTGGATCTTTTCGACGGCCCATCCGCCGGGCGTGGCGGCGGCGGCCACCCGCGCGATCGGGCTCCTCGGCGAGGAGCCAGCGCGCCGGGGCGAACTGCTCGCGAAGGCCGCCGCCTTTCGCGCCGCGCTCCGCCGCCATCAGGTCGATATCGGCGGGGCCGAGGCGCAGATCGTGCCGATCATCGCCGGCGAGCCCGTGGCGGCCGTCGTGGTCGCCGCCCGCCTGGCCGACCGCGGCTTCTTCGTGCCGGCGATCCGGCCGCCGAGCGTGCCCGCGGGGAAGAGCCTCGTCCGCGCGAGCCTTTCCTGGCTGCACGACGAGCGGGATCTCGAACGCCTCGCCGAGGCCCTTTGCCAGCCATGATCGCTCCCGAGCAAGATCGCGATCGCCGCGGAAGCGTCGGCCGTTGGTGCGTGATTGGCGCCGGCCCCTCGGGGCTCACGGCGCTCAAAAACCTTCGCGCGGCGGGGATCGACGCTGTCTGCCTCGAGCGCGAGGACGACGTCGGAGGCAACTGGTATTTCGGCTCCGGCGCGTCGGCCGTCTTCGCCTCGACGCGACTCATCAGTTCGAAATCGCTCACCGAATATCCCGATTACCCGATGCCGCGGCAATGGCCCGCCTACCCCGACCACCGGCAGTGCCTCGAGTATCTCCGCGGCTATGCCAGGCACTTCGGTTTGCTCCCCCACATCCAGACTCGCATTACGGTCGAGCGGATCGAGCCGGCGGATGATCCGCGCGGCGGCTGGATCGTGCATGCAGCCGGCCGTGCCCCAGCCGCCTGCGCCGGCGTGGTGATCGCCTCGGGGCACAATCGCCTGCCCCGGTTCCCCGACATCCCGGGCACGTTCGCGGGGCCGCTCCTGCACGCCTGCGACTACAAGTCGCCCGTCGAGCCGGTGCCGATCGCCGGCAAGCGGGTGCTCGTGATCGGCGGCGGCAACTCGGCCGCCGACATCGCGGTGGAATGCTCCCGCCACGCCGCCCACACGGTGCAATCGACCCGCCGCGGGTATTACGTCGTGCCGCGGTTCATCCTCGGCCGCCCCGCCGACCTCCGCAGCGAGCGGCTCTTGAAGATGCATGCGCCGCTCTGGCTGCGTCGGCTCGTGAGCCTGCGGATGATCGACCGCACGATCGGCCTGCCGCAGCGGCACGGCCTCCGCAGGCCCGATCACGGCCTCTTCGCCTCCCATCCCGTCATCAACGAGGAGCTCTATGCCCGGATCGCCGCGGGGGCGCTCGTGGCCGCGGCTGATGTCAGGGCCTTCGAGGGGAGCGAGGCGGTCTTTGCCGATGGCAGACGCGAGCCGTTCGACGTCGTCATCTGCGCGACCGGATACCGGATCGCGCATCCCTTCATCGCGCCGGAGCACCTCTGCGAGCAGGAGGGCACGCCGCGGCTCTTCCTGAATTTGCTGCATCCCACCCGCGACGACATCGCGGTGGTGGGGCTCATCCAGCCCGATAGCGGCCAGTGGGGCATCACCCACGCGCAGGCGAGGCTCGTCGCGCAGATGGCGGTCGCCGCCAGGCACGCCCCGCGGGCGGCTGCCTGGCTCTACCGCCACCGGCAGCGGCCGGCGGCGAAGCCGCCGATCGCGTATGTCGATTCCCCGCGGCACCAGCTCGAGGTGGAGCATTTTTCGTATCGGCGCCGGCTCGAGCGACTGATCCAGAGCATGGATCGAAGGCTGCGACGGTAGGACAGGCTTAAGCCTGTCAGCAAGCTTTAGCCTGCCACCAAACGGCAGGCTGAAGCCTACCCTACCGGGAGCTGGCAGGCTGAAGCCTACCCTACGGGGAAAATGAGCGGGCCGGACGGTTTCCCGTCCGGCCCGCCGGTGTCATTCATCGAGCCCCGTGAAGGAGCGGTCGAGAACTAGCAGCCTTTCTTGCAGCCGCGGCCGCAGCCCTTGAGGAGGCCGCCCTTGCCGCAACCGGCCTTGCCGCCATTCGAGGCAGCCGAGTCGCCGGCCGGAACCTGCTCCTCGACGCACTTCTTGACCTGCACGCAGACCTGCTTCGTGACCTTCTTCGGCACGCGGACGACGTAGTGCTCGGTCTTGGTCTCCGAGACACAGTCGCTCGTGCACACGCTGTAGGTGGCGGTCTTCTGGACCGGCACCATCACCGTGTAGTTCACGTCGCGGGTCCGCTTTTCCTGCACGCAGCGGTTCACCGTGATCTCGCGGGTGCGAGTCTCGGTGCGGCACTTCTTCACGCACACCGTGCGGGTCCGGGTTTCCGGAACCATCTTGGTGACGCAGTAGGTGCGGGTCCGCTCTTCGCAACGGTTGAGCTTCACGCAGTAGGTGCGGGTCCGCTCCTCGCAGCGCGACTTGTTCACACACACCATCCGCGAACGCTCCTCACAACGGGTCTTCCGCACGCAGTAGGTGTAGGGCACCTGCTCGCACTCGGTCTTCCACATCGTGACCTCGATCTCCTTGGTCTCGCAGGTGGGAACCCACTTGCGGCAGCAGACCACCTTCGGGCAGCACGGGTTGCCGTTGGCGTCGTACTTGCCGTTGGCCGAGATTTCCTTGGCCTCGGTGACCCAGTGGCCGCCCCGGCAGGTGACCGACTTGGTCGTCTTGACGGGCACCCGCTTGCTGACCGTGCGGGTGCCGGTCATCTGCTCGGTGTAGGGAACCTGGACCGTGTACTTCTCCTCGACCTGCTCCGTGTAGGGCACGTTCACCTTGTAGGTGGCCGTCCGCTCTTCCGTGTAGGGCACGTTCACCTTGTAGGTGGCCGTCCGCTCTTCCTTGACCGGCACGCAGACCGTGTAAGACTCCTCGCGGCTTTCGGTGTAGGGAACCTTCACCGAATACTCGATCGTCTTGGTCTCGGGCACGTTCACGTTGACGGTGTATTCGACCGTCTTCGTGCGGTGCTCGGGCACCATCACGGTGTAGTTCCGCGTCCGCTCCTCGACACGCGGGACTTTCTTCTTGACCGTGAAGGAGCGCTCGCGGACTTCCGTTGTCCACTCGGTGGCCTCGACCTCGCGGATCTCGGGCACCATCTTCCACACCTTCACCGTCTTCATGCAGGCGTCGGCGGCGGAATCCTCCGCCACGACGGCCTGGGCCGGGGCGGCGGCGGCTTCACCACCGACGAGCACCGAGCCATCCTCACTGCGGGCAAACGAGCCGCCGAGGCACACGCCGGCAGCCGCAACCCACGGCAGGAAACTGAATGTCAAACGCTTCTTCACAGAAACCTCCAAAGGAAAAAGAACACGCCAAAAGGGTTCGCGAACACTCTTTCCAGGCAATCCAAGGAGGCCATCCCCAGTCGGTGGCTTTCCGCAGTCGAGCCCGGCCGAGCCTGCCGACGCGAATCCTCAGCGGTTCACGGGACGGAAACGTGGCGTCGTTCCCGTGATCGCCAAGGTTTGCGTGAGTGGCAAACTCATGGCAGAAGATCGATCTTTCCGGACCGGAAAACTCACTCTTCGCGAGAATCGCGCGGTTGTTCCGTTTGCGCCGGTAAAGCGGCCGGCCGCTGGCAGGCTGCACTTCCGCCCATCGGTCCGCCCTCGCAACAGGTCTCGAGGATCATGCCGCAGGCCCGGCAGACGAGCTTCGCGCGAATCTCGAAAGTTTCACCCAGGCAGACGGGGCAGCGGGGCTGGCTCATGAGGCGAAAGCATAGCGGAAAGGAGACCGCTTGCTCCGCAAGCGGATCCAAAACCGCTTGCGGAGCAAGCGGTCTACGGGGGAGCAAGCGGTCTACGTGCGTTGGGATGGCGTGTTTGGTGTGGTGCTGAGGGTTTCGGCGAGCATGCGGCGGAGGGCGGGGCGGGAGAGATGCGTCTGGACCAAGTCGCGGGCATTCGCGGCGATCCGGCGGGCCTCTGCCGGTCGGGACCGCAGCCGCTCGAGCACGTCGGCGAGCGTGTGGCGGTTCGCCACGACGCAGTTGTGGCCGTCGGCGAGCAAGTGATGCCAGCACTCCTCCCACTGGGGCTCGAAGCGGATGGGCACGCCGCCGAACGACCCGATGAGCAGAAATCGATCCCACGACGAGCCGTGGCCATCCACGTCGGCGAGGAAGCGGTGGAGGTTGAGCATGTCGAGCGGATGCCGTCCCCCGACGAGGCCGTGCTCTTTGAGCTCGCCGGCGAATGCCGGCGACGAGTTGCCCAGCCGCGAAAGCTGGCAGTCAGTTTGCGGAAGCGCCTTGGCGAGGTGGCACAACGTCGCCCGGAGATTCGCCTCGATCGACTGCGGCCCCGTGCTCGAGCCGCGGAAATAGAGCGTGTCTGTCTTCCATGCCCAGGGGAGCGGGGGCGTGAGCCACGGCCGCGGCCGCAGGAGATACGGATTCGGGATCAGCCGGGCCGCGCTGCCCGGCCGCTTGGCGAAGGCATGCTCCGCCGCGGGCGTTTCCGGGCCGACGCCGTCGGCCAGGGAGATGACGGCATCGTGGAACGCGAAATCTGGATCTTCGCGGCCGATCTGCCAGATCGCGTCGGCGAGGATGCGCCACCGGGCCACAAGCGATGCCAGGTGGGAAAATCCGCTGAACGTGATCAACACCCGCGGCCCGTGGCGGCGACGGTCGAACGTCCAGCGGGTGGAAAGGCCGGAGCATCCGTCGCGGTCGGAAGGCCCCGCGATCCGCACCGCGACGGGGGCATGCTGCAGGCCGCGGAGCAGCTTCCGCGGATTCGTCGCCCAGCGCTGCCACCGCATCGGCTCCCACCAGCCGATCGGCACGTGGTCGTCGAGCGGCGCGAGCGTCTTCAGGCGCGACATGCGATTGGCCGCCCTTACCGATCGACGAGGATCACGACCAATTCCTTCGGGCCGTGGGCTCCGAGGACGAGGATCCGCTCGATGTCGCCTGTGCGGCTCGGGCCGGTGATGAAGGAGAGCATGCTCGGCATCCGCCCGGCATGGCGGTCTTTCGCCAGGTGCAAGGCATCGCCGAGCGTGGGCACGATCTGGTCGAGCGTGGCGACGACGACATGCACGTGCGGCAGGATCGACAGGCCGCGGCCGCCGCAGGTGCTGCTCGAAACGAGGATCGAGCCGGTTTGGGAGACGAGCGCTTCGCAGGAGGTGATGCCGGCGTCGCAGCCCTCGAGGTGGTTCTTGTCGCACTCTGGCGCATCGACCTGATAGGCGGCGCAGGGCACGCCATTGACGAGCGGCGTTACGAGTGGATGGGCGTGATAAGCCAGTCGGCTCCAACCGCGGTCGCGGGCGAGGCTTCCCAGAAAATAGGCCGCAGCCTGGAGATCGGGCACGCGGTGGACGACCGCCCGGAGCTTTTCCAGGTTGTCGGTGACGAGCGCGAGCCGCTCCTCGGGCGTGTCGCCGCCATCGGGCAGCCAGGGTTTTGCCACTTCCAGCGGGAGCACGGCAAGCGCGGGGTTGCCAGTCGCGGCCGTCGCCTGCGCGGCGTCGTGAGACTTCAGGTGCGGCAAGGGCGCCGGGATTCGCAGCGCCTCGCGGACGCGGGCAAGAATCGTGTCGCGGGCGTTCATGTTTTTGACAGGCTGAAGCCTGTCCCACCGTTTTTTGTCCGACAGGCTGAAGCCTGTGCTACCGGTTGTTCCATTGGGAGCGGAAGCTTTGCGCGGGGGCAGCCGGCAGGTCGCGGGTGGCCAGCCAGTCGCGCAAGAGCGGCGGCCGCAGGGCCTTGGCGAGCCAGAGCGTCTTGCGAAACAGGCTTCCGCCCGTGGCGAAGAGCCATGGCCGACGGGCGACCATCACGAAAAACGCGTGGCCGAGCCTCTCCCAGCGGTTGGGCGCCGTGCGGGCGGCGTTGCGGCGGTTGTGGAGCAGATGATGGTGGATGTCGATTCGCACCGGACAGGCGTCGGTGCAGGCGCCGCAGAGCGAGCTTGCGCCCGAGAGATGATTCCAGTCGGCCAGCCCGCGGAGGTGGGGCGTGATCACCGAGCCGATCGGGCCCTGGTAGGTCGTGCCATACGTGAAGCCGCCGACGTTCTTGAAGATCGGGCAGACGTTCAGGCAGGCGCCGCAGCGGATGCAATGGAGGCTGTCGCGCTGCTCAGGGTCGGCAAGGATCGCCGTCCGCTGGTTGTCGAGGAGGACGAGGTGCATCTCCTCGGGGCCGTCGCACTCGCCCGGATTCCGTGGGCCGGCGTAGAGCGTGTTGTAGCAGGTCATCGGCTGGCCGGCGCCGGCCGTGGCGAGCATCGGGAGGAGCACGGCGAGGTCGTCGAGATGCTCGATGACCTTCTCGATTCCCGCGATCGCGATATGCACGCGGGGCAGAGCCGCTGTGAGCCGGGCATTGCCCTCGTTTTCGGTGATCGAGATCTGGCCCGTTTCGGCGACCAGGAAATTCGCGCCGGTGATCCCCACGTCGGCATCGACGTAGAGCCGGCGCATGTGCCGGCGGGCGATCATCGTCAGCTCCTCGGGGCTGTCGGTGGGCGGCGTGCCGAGATGCTTGCCGAAGAGGTCGCTGATCTCGTCACGGCGGACGTGCATGCAGGGGAAGACGAAGTGATAGGGCGGCTCGCCGCGCAACTGCTGGATGAACTCGCCGAGGTCGCTCTCGACCACGCCGTAGCCATCTTTTTCCATGGCGGCGTTGAGATGAATCTCCTCGCTCGTCATGCACTTGCTCTTGATGACGGCCTTCGCCTTGGCCTGCCGCAGGAGGGCGAGCACGATCGTGCGGGCCTCGTCGGCATTGCGGGCCCAGTGCACCTGCCCCCCATTGGCCTCGAAATTGGCGACGAACCGGGGCAGGAGTTCGTCGAGCCGGTTCACGGCCGACCACTTGGCGAGGCTGGCCGCGTCGCGGGCATGCTCCCAATCCCTGTAGCGGGCTTTCTGCAGGTCGCGATTGGTGTAGTAGCCGCCGAGGGCCTTGCGCACGAACGAGCGATGGCCCGTGTCGCGGACGTGCTCGGCCGCGTCGTGGAGAAACTGCTTTTTTGGAACTGACGCGATCATGGAATCCTCATCATAGCCGCCGTGGCTGGGCGGCTGGATGGTGGAGCCACCTTTGCGTGGGGAGCGGAGGGTGGTTACAAACGATCGCGGGCGTGGCTTTCTAGCCGGGCCTTTTCAAGGTTTTTGAGGATTTCCCGCCCCCGGGGCGGGTCTCCCGCGAAGGTATCGGATGGTCACGACGGAAGCTCTCGAGCAGGTTCTCAAATCGGGGGTGGTCTGGCTGGTCCTGGTGGCCGGATGGGTGGCTGCATGTCTCTGGGTGGATCGCGACGCCCGCGTGGGACTGCCCAAGGCAGCTGGATGGAAGGCGTTTTTCGTGGCGCTGGGGCTGGTGTTTTTTCTGGCGACCTGGCAGTTCGGATTGAAGTCGCTGGTCGTCATGCTCGCCCTGGAGCCGCTCGCGCTGGTCGCTTACGCCGTCTTTCGCGAACTCGTCGCCCCTGACGAACTCAAACTTCTCTCTCAGATCAGCGGTGGCAGGCTGAGCACGCTCGCCGGCAGGCTCGGCCTGGGCGACGCGCTCGAGCGGATCAAGACCTCCTGGCGGGCTCCCGAGCCTTCGGTTTCTGATCCCGTGGTCATCGCGCTGCTCAAGAAAAATGGCCAGCCCTATGACAGCAAGGATGCGAGCGGTCTCGACCAGGAAACCTCGCGGGCGATCCGTTCCGTGCAGGGCATCCTGCTGACGGCGATCCGGATGCGGGCCACCGACGTCCACCTCGAGCCGAAGGTCGGCGGAGAGCTGCAGATCCGCTACCGCATCGACGGCATCCTGCAGACGATCTCCACGCTGCCCGCCGATGCAGGCCGGGCGATCGTCTCGGCGGCGAAGGTGCTCGCCGACATGGACATCGCGGAGCGCCGTCGGCCGCAGGACGGCACGTTTGCCACCCTCTATGACGGCCGGAAGTTCGACATCCGCGCGGCCTCCGGCCCGACCAACTTCGGTGAGAAGATGTCGCTGCGGCTGCTCGACGCCGACGGCGGCATCGTCAAGGAAGGGCTCAACGGCATCGGCATGCGCGAATCGATGCTGAAGACGCTCCGCACGGTCATCCACCGGCCAGACGGCATGCTCATCGTCTGCGGGCCGACGGGATCGGGAAAAACCACGACTCTCTACGCGGCAATCAATGAGATCGACGTGCTCTCGCGCAACATCCTCACGATCGAGGATCCGATCGAATACCGGCTCGAAAACATCTCGCAGACGGCGGTGAACAACGCGGCCGATCTCACGTTCGCCAAGATCCTGCGGTCGGTGTTGCGGCAGGACCCCGACGTGATCCTGGTGGGCGAGATTCGCGACAAGGAGACGGCCGAGATCGCGATGGAGGCGGCCGTCACCGGCCACTTCGTCTTCACCACGGTTCATGCCAACGATGCGGCGACGACGATCACCCGCCTGCTCGACATGGGCATCGAGGCCACGCGGATGCAGGCGGCCGTCACGGCGGTGCTCGCCCAGCGGCTGGTTCGGGTCTTGTGCGACCAGTGCAAGGAGCCTTACAAGCCGTCGCCGGCGGATCTCAAGCGCTACGGCATCCCCGCCGACAAGGTGAACGTGTTCTATCGCGAGAAGGGCTGCACGGCCTGCAACGGCACCGGCTACCGCGGCCGGACGGGCATCCACGAACTCATGGTCTTCGACAACAAAATCCGTGAACTGCTTGTCGGCCGGCCGTCGATGGAGACGATCCGCACGGCGGCCCGCAGGAACGGCACGCGCACGCTCGCCGAATCCTGCCTCTACAAGGTCGTCGCGGGCGTCACGAGCGTGAACGAATGTGCCCGCGTCTCGAAGTAAGCTCCCAGGTGTGAAACCATGCTCCCGATTCAGCCGGCGGTCTTTGCGTCGCTCGTGCAGTCGCTCGGCGACCCCGTCGTGATCATGTTGGTCGTGGGCCTCGCCCTCTACGGCTGGCAGCACGGGCTCTTTCTGGCGACGCTCGCGGGCCTGCAGGTGCTCGGCTCGTTCTTCGCGGCGGTCTTCCTGGCCGACCTCGTCGCGCCGCTTGTGTCGCAGGCCGGCGTCGAGGAGCGCCATGCATTCGGGGTGGCGTTTCTGGCGGTTTTGCTCGGGTCGATGGTGGCTATCCGTCTGATGGCATGGGCGGCGATCCGTGGCACCCAGGTGCGGCTGCCAGGACTCGTGGATCGGATCGGTGGCACGCTTGCAGGCGCGCTTGTCGGCTATGCACTCGCCGGGGTGGTGCTCGTGGCCTGGTCGATGGCGCCGGTGCCGGCCGAGTTCGACCTCGAGGGGAGCCAGTTGAAGCTCGACGCCGGGGCGCCATTGGTGCGGGCGGCGGCTCGCTCCGCGAGCGACGAGGAATTGGCCACACGGCTCCTGCGTTGCTACAAGACCGGCGATTGGGAGGCGCGGAAGTTGGCTGTCGAGGCAGCGGCGACCGACGCCGAGCCGCCAAAGGCCACGCCGGCAGTCAAGCCGGCAGTCAAGCCGGCAGTCAATGAGCCGTGGTAGCGAGCACCTCGGCCAGGTGGATCGTCCGCGGCTTGGGGCCCGATGGCGGCGCGTAATTGCGGGCGATCCAGCCATCGAGCTGCAGCTGGCAGCTCGGGTCGCTCGACACGATGTAGTCGCAGCCCGTGCGGGCGAGCGATCCGCCCTTCACCTCCGCCATCGCCGTCGAGATCATCGGAAACTTCACGCTGAAGAGGCCGCCGAAGCCGCAGCAGCTCTCCGGCTCGTCGCATTCGACGAGTTCGAGATCGCGGACGGCGGCGAGCAGCTGCCGCGGCGCCGATTTGATCCGCAGCTCGCGGAGGCCGTGGCAGCCGTCGTGGTAGGTGACCTTGTGGGGGAAGCGGGCGCCGACGTCGGTGACCCCGAGCTTCTCGACCAGAAACTCACCGAACTCAAACGTCCGCGCGGCAAGATCCAGCGCCCGCGTCTCGTGGTCGGTGCCCGCGAGCAGCTGCGGATAGAAGACCCGCATCATGGCCACGCACGAGCCGCTCGGGCCCACCACGGCCTCGGCGCCGTCGAAGACGTCGAGCGCCCGGATCGCGACCGCTCGAGCCTCTTCCCAGTAGCCGGCGTTGAAGCTCGGCTGACCGCAGCAGGTCTGGGCGGCGCGAAATTCGCAGGTATGGCCGAGCCGTTCGAGCACGCTCGCCACCGCCATCCCCACCTGCGGCGCCATCTGATCGACGAAGCAGGGGATGAAGAGGTTGACTCGCATGAGTAGGGTAGGCTTCAGCCTGCCAATGCAAAATTATATCGCCCCGCGACTGTTGACAGGCTGAAGCCTGTCCCACGTTTGGCAGGCTGAAGCCTACCCTACCGCATGGCGCGGACCATGGCCGCGGCCATGTCGGCGGGGCTCTCCGCCACCTCGATACCCGCGTCGCGCAGGGCGGCGAGCTTCGCCTCGGCCGTGCCCTTGCCGCCTGAGATGATCGCACCGGCGTGGCCCATCCGCTTGCCCGGGGGGGCGGTCTGGCCGGCGATGAACGCCGCGACCGGCTTCGTGACGTGCTTTTTCACGTATTCGGCCGCCTCTTCCTCGGCGCTGCCGCCGATCTCGCCCATCATCAGGATCGCGTGGGTGTCGGGATCATTCTGGAAGAGCTCGAGGATGTCGATGAAGCTCGATCCTACGAGCGGGTCGCCGCCCAATCCCACGCAGGTGCTCTGGCCGTGGCCGAGCTGCGTGAGCTGCCAGACGGCTTCGTAGGTGAGCGTGCCGGAGCGGCTCATCACGCCCACGTGGCCGGGCGTGTGGATGTAGCCGGGCATGATACCGATCTTGAACTCGCCCGGCGTGATGACACCAGGGCAGTTGGGGCCGATGAGCCGGCTCTTCGAGGCCTTCACGACCGGCATGACGCGGGCCATGTCGATCACCGGAATCCCTTCGGTGATTGCGATCACCAGTTCGATGCCGGCATCCACCGCCTCGAGGATGGCGTCGGCCGCGAAGGCCGGCGGGACGAAGATCATGGTGGCGTTGGCGCCGGTGGCGTCGCGGGCCTCGGCGACGGTGTCGAAGACGGGCAGGCCGGCGACCTGCTCGCCCCCCTTGCCCGGCGTCACGCCGCCGACCATCCGGGTGCCGTAGTCGAGGCAGCCGCGGGTATGAAACTCACCCACCTTGCCGGTGATGCCCTGGCAGATGACGCGGGTGTCGCGATTGACGAGGATGCTCATGGGTGTTGTTCCTTATGCCTTGCTGGCGGCGACGACCTTCTTGGCGGCGTCGGTGAGGCCGTCGGCGGTGATGATCTTCGTGCCGCTCGAGGCGAGGATCTTCTTTCCCTCCTCCACCTCGGTGCCCTCGAGCCGCACCACGAGCGGCACGGTGAAGCCGACGGTCTTCGAGGCCTCGACCAGCGCATTGGCGATCGTCGTGCACCGCATGATGCCGCCGAAGATGTTGACGAGGATCGCCTTGACGTGCTTGTCGGAGAGGATGATCCGGAAGGCCTCGGTGACCTGGTTCACGTCGGCCCCGCCGCCCACGTCGAGGAAGTTGGCCGGCTCGCCGCCGTGATACTTCACGAGATCCATCGTGCTCATGGCGAGGCCGGCGCCGTTCACGAGGCAGCCAATCGTGCCGTTGAGCTTCACATACGAAAGCCCGGCCGCGGCGGCCCGGGTTTCGGCGGGCTCTTCCTCGGCCTCGTCGCGCAGGGCGGCGACGTCTTTGTGGCGGAAGAGGGCGTTGTCGTCGAACGTCATCTTGGCGTCGAGGGCCACGAGCGTGCCTTCCTTCGTCAGCACGAGCGGGTTCACCTCCAAGAGCGAGGCGTCGAGGTTCACGAACGCCTGGCAGAGCTTCTTGAAGAAGGTTTCGGCATGCCGCCAGCTCGCCGTCGGAAGCTTCAACTTCGAGGCCAAGAGCCGCGCCTGGTAGGCCCCGAGGCCGCGGTCGGGGTCGAAGGGTTCGGTGAGGATCAACTCGGGCGTCTTGGCGGCGACCTCTTCGATGTCCATGCCGCCGGCGGTGCTGGCGATGAGGACGGGGGAGCCGACGCGGCGATCGACGAGCACGGCGCAGTAGAGCTCGCGGTCGATCGCGCAGCCGCTCTCGACGAAGACCTGCCGCACGACCTGCCCCTCGGGGCCGGTCTGGATCGTGACGAGCGTGTTGTTGAGCAGGCCCTTGGCGATGCGGGCCGCATCGTCGGCCGTCTTGGCGAGTTCGACGCCGCGTTGGCTCGAGCCCTTCACGGTGCCCTTGCCGCGGCCGCCCGCGTGGATCTGCGCCTTGACGGCGCAGACGGGCGTGCCGAGCGCGGTGAACGCGGCGGCGGCCTCTTCGGGCGTGCGGGCAACCTTGCCGGCGAGCACGGGCACGCCGGCGGCCCGCAGGAGATCCTTGGCCTGATACTCGTGGATTTTCATGGTGCGCCTTTCGTGGCTGCGGTCCGGGAAACCGGGCCGTCAATATGGCACGAACGGCCGCTCAATCCAACGGCTTGCTGCCAACGCGGGCCAGATGCCGTCGGATCAGGCCGATGTCGTAGGGGGTCGAGGCACCGACACCGTGGAGGACGCGCCGCAGATTCAGTCCGTAGTAGTTGACCCGAAACACGCCCACCTTCACGAATGGCACGCCGGCGGCGATGAGCCGATCCCAGGCGAGCTCGCTGTGATTCGTCCGCGGGCGGTGCCCTTTCTTATAGAGTCGCCACGACCGCCCGGGCTCCAAGGGGGACAGATGCGGCAGCATCTCGCGCCATGAGAATCGCCCGGCCAGGCGGGCGTCGTAAAGGCCCGCCATCCGAAACCCCGCCTCCTGGAAAACCTGCGACATGCCCACTTCGTAGCGGTCGATGATCTCTTCCTTCCGGTCGAGCGGGACGACCGAATTCCAGAATTGCCTGAAGGCCGACGACGCGAGCAGCGGCTGCCGCATGGCGAAGAACCAGGATTGCAGGTGGGGCTCGGGTCTGCCGCCGCGGCGCTTCGTACCCTGATCGGAGAGGCACATGCCCCAGAAGTCCGCAGCGGCGATCCGCGGGTCGGAGAAAGCCGGAGCGAGATCGAAGAGCGGGCCATAGACGCTGTCGTTCGCGCAGACCACTTCGTCGAACTGCGCCACGTCGCCGAGCGATTCGAGCCCCGTCCGCCAGCTGCAAAAGTCGTAGCCGACGTTGTCGCGGGGAATGAAGGTGTCGACGATCGGCTCGAGCGCCGGCGGTAGCGCGCGGGCACTGGCCGACACGACCACGAGCCTATCGGCCAGACGTCGATATTGCCGCAGGGCATGGACCACATGGTCGTCGAAGACGCCATCGCGGTCGTAGTGGACAAACACGATGGCCCGTGCCATGCAGAAAGCTCCGGCAGTGAAACAAGCCAAACCTCATGAGGCCCGGCGAAGCGCGGCAGCCGGTGTGGGTTCGGCAACGCGGCTGGCCGCGTCGTGCATCGCTCGGCACTGATGGTCAAGCAGGCCTGCCCGCTTGACCAAGGCAGACTGGCGACCGGAGTCGGTGACCAACTTGATCAGTTCGTGGGCGTGGGTGAGCGTATGCTTCGCGGCCTCGTGGTGGCCGCGGAGCAATTGCCGCTTGGCCTCCCGCAGAGCCGATCCGGCATACCACTGTGCTCCGCCATTCACGAGCGACTCGCGGCGGTCGTCCGGGAAGGATATGGCGTTGACGTGCATGGCTCGCACGAGATCCGGCCAGACTTCGCCCTGCGACAAGAGCCGCGAGGACTCGCTCCCCGAATGGCGGCGAAACACGGCCAGCACCCGCGGATCGTACCAAACCGGAAACCGCGCCGCGATCCGCACCCACATCTCCCAATCGAGTGTCTGACAGAGATCGTTGCGGTAGCCCCCGATGGTTTCATAGGTGGTACGAGGCACGACGGCTGACGGCGTCTGCACCCGTTGTCGGATGGCGAACGTGCGCAGGCAGTGCGGCAGCAGACCGCGCCACCACCGCAGCCGTGAGTTGGTTTTCAATCGCCTGCCGTCTCCGTCGACCAGCAGGCTGCGGCAGAACGCCATGCCGATCTGCGGCACTTTCATGAAAGCCTGTTCCATCCTGCCGTAGAAGCCGGGTAGCACGAGGTCATCCTGATGGAGCAGGTGCACGAGGTGACCGCGGGCCAACTCGATGCAGCGGTTCCAGTTGCCGCTGATGCCGAGCCGCGGGCCATCGGCGTGGATCTCCACGCGGCCCGTGTTGTCCAACGCCGCGACGAGCGACCGCACGTCGGATCGACGCGAGCCGTCATCCACGACGGCGATCTGCATCGCGTGTCGTGCTGGCGCCTGATCCAGCACGGATTGCAGCGTCATTCGGAGCTTTTCGCCTGGTTCGTGGGTCGGCAGCATGACCGAAAAGCGTGGGCGATTACCGCCGGTGGAGGCGGCAATTTTCGGAAATGGCTGATGCGGCGCAAGCACGGATCGTTCCCCCCAACCGCGGTGACAACCAAGCCTGGGGAGATATCGTCCGAGATTTCCGACGACCACGATCGTGCGGGCTGTGCACGACATTTTCGATGCAGTCAGCCCGGCTTGTGACGGACAGGAAGTTGGGGCAATCTCGAGAATTGCCGCAAGCTTAGTAGACCGCTTGCTCCGCAAGCGGATTCGGATCCGCTTCGGGACGAAGCGGTCTACTTTGGACGAAGCGGTCTACTTTGGACGAAGCGGTCTACTTTGGACGAAGCGGTCTACGAACCTTGCTCAGGCCGAGCGGGCCAGGATGTCGTTGGCCGGAAGAGCATCGCCATAATACAGCCGAGGGCGGCGGTGTTTGCCGTCGAACAGCCAGGGCTGATCGGCCGTCCCAGTAAACGCATTCCAAGTGCGCAGTAGAGATGCGGCCGCCTTGTCTCCGAAGCGATGGCGGCGGCCGTAGACGAGAATCTGGCTCGGGTTGAGGAAGAGCCGGGAATAACCAGCCTCGATGAGATGGCGGTGGAAGACCGCGTGCTCGCAGTCGGCGGCGCCGTAGCTGCCCTGCCGGAAGGCGTCCATCCGATAGATGCCCAAGCCGCCAAAGCACGACGTCACCGGCACGAGCGGTTCGCCCCGACGGTAGACGTGTCGGCGGGCCTGCGAGGTGGGAATCGGCGTGAGCCGCTTGTCGAGCCGCAGGGCCCACATGTCGTACTGCCGCAGCGCGTTGATGCTGAGCCCTTCGCGGCGGTAGATGAGCCCGTTGGTGCCGATGAAATCCCAGTCACGCTGGCCGAACGAGTTGGCCACACCGTCCTCGCTCCAGCCGCCGGCCACATCGAGATCGAGCACGATCGTGGCATCGAAGTCGCCGCAGTGATCGAGGACGAGCGCCTGGCATCGTTCGCGATAGCGGGCCATGCGTTCGGCTCTGGCCAGGCAGCGGGTGGTGGGATTGGTCGGGTCGGCACAGTTTTCCATCGTGACGATGACCCGCGGATTGGCGTTCGCCCAGCAGAGCAGGAGTGGCTTGGTCGTATCCGTCGAATCGTTCTCGTAGAGGATCACGCGGTAGTTGGCGAATCGGGCGGCGAGCCGCTCGATCCGCGCGATCGTGAGCGGCAGCAGGTCGCCGATGTTGCGGGCCAGTCCCGTGATCGCCACCCGCATGCCCGCCATTGCCGCGTAGCCGCGGTGGCAGGCCTGGCGGTAGGCCGCCGCCAGTTCCGGCGCGGGTGGGAAGGCGTCTTCCGGAAATTCGGCGCCAAGGAAATCGGGCATGGGTAAACGGCTTGGGAAGTTGGTCGCGTGGGCGCGAGGGCGAGATGGTAGCGGCCGGTCGCCACCGGGCCATCAGCAAAATGCTCCGATTTCGCTGGCCCGGACATTGGCCGCGGCAGCGCAACTTTCCTGGCCAGCCCAACTGTCCCAGCCTGCCGCGGGCCACGACTGGGGGCTGATTCACGGCAGAAAACACTCCCTGCGAGGGGGCGTTGGACTTGCGCCGGCCCCCCCGCAAGATGTGATTGTAGGTCAACTTTTCTGAAACAGGAAAGTTGAGTTGGAAACGTGGACAGAAACGTCGGAGCGATCGCCAGCGAAGGGCGATCGGCCAGGCAAGGAGGCTTTGCGACCCATGGCATGGAATGCGTTCGGCGGGCAGCGGTCGATCAAACGGCAGCAGGAGCGAACGGCCCTCGGGGGCCCGGAATCGCTCGAGACCAGGCAGCTGCTCTCGGTGAGCCAGCCGCCCGTCGTGGCGATCATCGATTCAGGAATCGACGTTGCGCATCCCTATCTGGCGGCAAACATCTGGACCAATCCCGGTGAGGTCGCGGGTAACGGAGTCGACGACGATCGCAACGGCTACGTCGACGATCTCCACGGCTGGAATTTCGTCGACAACACGGCGAATGTGCAAGATGGCTACGGCCACGGCACGCACGTGGCGGGCATCGTCGCCGCTGCTGGAACCGCCGGGGTGAGCACGGCCGGCATCGGCTGGAACGTGTCGCTCATGGCGCTCAAGTTTCAGGACAACACCGGCCTCGGATTCACCGGCGCGGCGATCGCGGGCATCCAGTATGCCACGATGATGCGGCGGGATTTCGGCGTCAACGTGGTCGCGATCAATGTCAGCTGGGGGGGCACGACTGGCACCTCGACGATGCTGCAGGAAGCCATCCGAGCCGCTGGAGATGCCGGCATCACGTTCGTCGCCGCCGCCGGCAATAGCGGTGCCAACAACGATGCCGTTGCCCGCTATCCGAGCGGCTATGACCTCCCCAACGTGATCGCCGTGGCTGCCACCGGGTGGGATGGCGCGCTGGCGGGGTTCTCCAACTATGGTGCCACGACGGTCGATCTCGGTGCGCCCGGTGCGGCGATCTACTCGACACTACCAGGCGGCCGGTATGGCCATCTCTCCGGCACCTCGCAGGCCGCGCCGCAGGTGTCAGGGGCGGTGGCGAGGCTGGCGGCGGCAAAGCCGGGCATCACGGTGGCCGAGGTGCGGACCGCGCTCTTTGCGACCGTTGACAAATTGCCGAGCCTTGCCGGCAGGGTGGCCACGAACGGCCGGCTCAACGTCTTCGCGGCACTGGCGAGTGTGGGCGATACGAGCCTCGCTGCTCCGACGCCGGTCGTCACGCCGCCGGTCGAGCCGGTGGTGGTCGCGCCGCCGGTCGTGAAGCCGCCGATCGGCGTCGTGCAGACGGCCGGCCTCACGCGAGTGACGGGCTGGGCGTTCAGCGAGCGGGCCGGCGCGTCGCCTATCCAGGTGCGAATCGTGATCAACGGCCAGGTGATCGGCGAATACACCGCCCGGCTCTACCGGCCGGGGTTGAGGCGATCCCTCGGCAGCGTGCACCATGGCTATGGCATCGCCCTGCGGCGGGCCATGTTTCAGCGCGGCTGGAATGAACTGCGGGTCGAGGCCTTCGACCCGGCCTCTGGCCAATCGACCCTGATCGGCGTCAGGGCGATTCGCCGCGTGGTGTGATCCGGTCTCTTTTGCGGCCTCGCCGACCGCTCCCCGGTCGAGGTATTCTGCTCCCGCCGCAGCGGCCGCCGGCACCGGCTGGCCCGGCGGCTGCACCGGCGAGGGAGCGCGCGTGGAACAGGATCGGGCCCCGAATGGCAGACCCATCGCTTCGTTTGGCGAACGGGTGAAGTCCCTGCGGCGGAACCTCCAGCTCGCAGTCGCCTGGGGCCGGCTCGTCGCCGCCGCGCGAGGAGTAGACGTCAAAGCGATCGCTGCGCGGTGCGCTTCGCTGCCAAAAATCGACGTCATTCCCCTGGCGTCTGGCCCGCAGGTGGGCAGCCTCGATTGCATACGCCGTGGTATGGACGCGGGAACGTCGCCTTTTGTCGCCATCTGTGATCCCTCGGCCGTGTGGGAAGAAGATGCCGCGGTTTGGGTGGCGCTGGCGTTTGCCCGGCAGCCGCGTGCCAAGGCGCTCTTCGCGGACCATGCCGAAGATGGAATCGCCATCCACAAGCCAGACTTCTCCTGGGCCTATCTCTTGGCCCGGGATTTCGTCGCGCCCGTCGTCGTCTACGATCGCCGCCTGCTCGCCGCGGCGATGGAGAGCCTTCGTCGGCGCGAACGGCAGCCGCTGACGGCTGAGGAGGCGACTTATGCGATCGCGCTCGAAGCGCTGCACGGCCTTGCTGCCGATGAGATTCTTCATGTGAGGCACCCGCTGTGGCACACGGCAGCCGGCGCAGCGGCGGGAGCGTCACAGGTGGGGAAGGTGGACGTGGCCCGCGAAGCGCTTCGCCGCCGTGGCATCGAGGCTCGGGTTTCCAGCCGCTCAGACGATCCTGCGATCCATGACATTGCTTTCACGCGCACACGATCGCCCATGGTTTCGATCGTCATACCCACGAAAAACGCTGGTGAGCTGGTCGAAAAGTGCATCGCCGACCTGCGGGCGACGGCGGCCTACGAACACTACGAGATCGTGGTCATCGACCACGAGTCCGACGAGCCGCGGCTCCGCGAGTATCTGGCGAGTGAGTCGGCTGCGGGACGGCTCAAGGTGTTTCCCTATCGCGGGCCGTTCAACTATGCCGCGATGAACAATGCGGCGATCAACCATGCCGATGGGGAACTGGTGCTCCTGCTCAATAACGACGTCGATGGCTTCTCGCCAGGGTGGCTCGACCAGATGGTCGCCACGATGGAGATCGACGGGCGGATCGCTGCCGTGGGGGCTCTCCTGCATTATCCCGACGGGGCGATCCAGCATGCCGGTGTCATCCTCACACCAAAGCGACCCTGCATCGCGGCCCACGCGGGCCTGCCACGCGATGCGCTCGGCTACCAGGGCCGGATCCGGTCGCTCCAGGAGTTTTCGGCGGTGACGGCGGCGTTGATGCTCGTGCGGCGATCGGCGTTCGACGCGGTCGGCGGGTTCGACGAGGCGTTTCCCGACGACTACAACGACATCGATCTCTGCCTGCGGCTGCGGCAGGCGGGATACAAGATCGTCTACAACCCACAGGTGCAGGCCAGCCACTGGGAGAGCCGGTCACGGCGGCCCAAGGAGACGGCCAAGAATCTCTATCTCCTCCGCTGGCGGGATTATTTTCCGCGTGATCCTTTCTATAGCCCGCATCTCTCCATGAAAGCGTTCCAGCCGGACGAACTCTCGCCGCTCTGGCGGGAGCGCAAGCGGGTCGCCCTCCGCGCCGCCGCGGAGGGTATGCCATGAGACGGGCCGTCATTCTCGCCCACTACGATCAAGACGGGATCGTCGATCCCTATGTGATCCGCGCGCTGCAAGCGTATCGAGCCATCGCCGACAGGCTCGTGCTCGTGTCTGCGAGCGCTGCTGCATTGCCCGATACATTGACTGATGTCGTGGATGATTTTCTGCCGCGGGCAAACATCGGCTACGACTTCTGCAGCTGGCGCGACGGCATCGCCCGGCTGGGTGACCCGCGGCAATTCGACGAAATCGTCTGTGTCAACGACAGCGTCTACGGGCCGCTTTCCGACCTGCGGCCTGTGATGTCGGATCCGCGGGTCGCCGCCGCCGATTTCTGGGGGATGGTGATGTCGGCGCAGCGCGGCGATCACGTGCAGTCGTGGTTTTTCGCGATGCGGCGGCCGGTGATCGAATCGCGGGCCTTCGGCGAGTTTTGGGGTTCGGTCGTTCCGCAGCCGTCGAAGGAGCAGGTCATCGACCGCTACGAAGTCGGGCTGACCGAGGCGTTTGCAGCGGCCGGCTTCCGCGTGGCGGCAATCCATGACGGGCGACGCTGCGGCCCGCCGACGCTCGCGGAGATGTTTCGCGATGTGTCACCGCTGGAGTTACAGCGTTTTGGCCACTACGTGCGGCGCGTGCGGCGAATGGGGCCGCCCTACAACCCCAGCGAACTGTTCTGGGAGCGTGCCTGCGATGCCGGTGTGCCCTACTTGAAGGCGGCGATTTTCAGGGCGAACCCGTATCGGGTGGATGTGGAGCGGGTTTTGGCCAGGGTAACGCAACGCTGGCCGGAATGGGCGGAGCTCATTCATGATCATCTCAAGCGAGTGTCCCCCAAGGCGGCATAATCGAATTGCAATGAGTCGGCTCAGTGCGTGGGTTCGTGCGACGATCCGGCGGGCGGCAACGCGTCGCGCTTTGCGCGGGCTCCCTCTCGTGCGGGAGGGCTTCCCGGTGATCTGCTGCTGGTCTCCGAAGGCGGGGTGCAGCACGCTTCTGAAATGGTTTCTCCAGCACAACGGAGAGCTGGAGGAGGCGCGGCGCCATGGCGAATGGATTCACGCCTACCGCATCGACCGGCTGTTTCAGGAGCCGGGCTACGAGCAGCTCTGCCGGCGGGCGGTGCGGTCGGATCGTTTCCGAGTGATCAAAGTGATCCGCGATCCGGCACAGCGCGTCGTGAGCGCCTACCTCCACTACCTGCGTGTCGAGCAACAGGATTGGCAAGGCAGCAAGATGCTGGCCCAGTGGAAGGTCGAGCACGGGCTGGAATCTCAGCCGGGCTGCTCCTTTCGCCAATTCCTGCGATTCATTCGCGATATCGATGCTTTCGGCGCGCTCTGGGATACCCATCTGCGGCCGCAATACGACCGGGCCTGGGATCCGCACGTCGATGACTTCATCCCGCTGGAAAACCTGGCCGCAGGCCTTGAGGAGACGGAGCGGCGGTGTGGGCTGCCCCACGTGGACATCCGCACCTTGAGCGAATCGGTGCACCACAACCGGCCGTCCCGGCAGCATCAGTGGCAGAAGGATGCATCGGCGTTCCCGGCCACCAGCGAGACGCTCGACGAGATCGGCGTGCCGCCGCCGGAACTATTGCTCGATGAGACGACGATCCCGTTGGTGCGGACGCAATACGGAATCGATTATCGGGCGTATGCTGAGCATTATCGCCCGCCCAAGGCCTAGGCTGCCGCCGCTCCGCGGGCGGCCGCCTTCTCGAGCGTGACGAAGAATTCGCAGCCGTGGGTCGGGCTGAAGAATCGTTCCCGCAGGCTGATCAGCCGGAGATCCCCGAGGTCGCGGATGATCTGCCGGAATGAATCGCTCGTGAACACCCATTCGTGAAGATCGTAGTAGTGGCCCTGCTGGACCATGGCCATCGCTGCGAGGGCATCCTGCAGGCCGTGCACGGGCTCCAAGGCTCCCTGGTGCCCCTCGTGCCACGAGATCTGGCCCCCCTTGCGGCGCACCTTGAGGAAGTATTCCGCGGCGGTGCCGGGGGAGTGATTCGTCGGCCGCGCGAGGCCGACGTCGATGATGCGGGCGAGCGAGGAGTTTTCCCGCTCACAGTCGAATCAGTAGCGCTTGTCGGGAACGGCCAGCGAGAGCACGCCCCCGGGTGCGAGAATCCGTTCGCACGAACCCAGAAAGCCGATGAAATCGGGCACGTGCTCGATCACGTGGCTGGCGATGATCCAGGCGAATCGTTCGCCACCGACGAGAGCTTCGAGCGATTCGCCCCGCCAGACGTAATCCACCTCCTCGATGGCGGCCACATCGACCCCGTGGTCGGCATACTTGGCCCGGAGTCCGGGGGCATCGAGATGGTCGAGGATGCGGACATTGAAGCCGTTTCGCTTGGCGGCCACCGGGCGATGGCTCGGTCCGATTTCGAGTCCCAGCGCCTGGCGGTCGATGCCTCGCAGCAGAATGCCGTCTCGATCGTGGGTTTTCCGTTTACGTCGTGATGTGAAGATCATGCCGCCCTCAGGAGTGACTTCGAATGCCGTGGCGGCGCAAGCGAGTAGTCGCCGGACTGCATCGAAAGATTGGGGTTGTAATAGGGATCGGTCGTGAGCGTTGCTCCCCAACGCTCCTGCATGAACCGGATTTCCCGCTGAAAACGGGCGAGCTTCTCGGGGTTGTCTTCGTAGCCGCGAGAGGCTGATTCGTGGTGGATCAATTCGGCGAATGGCGTCCAGATGATGCGGTATCCGGCCGCGCGGATCCGCAGGCAGAGATCCACGTCGTTGAAGGCGACGGCGATCTGCTCATCGAGCCCGCCGACCTCGTCAAAGACCTCGCGACGCACTGCGAGGCAGGCGCCCGTGACAGCGGAGAGCTCCTGCTGCAAGACGGCCCGGCTGAAGTAGCCACGCTCGCCTTTCGCGAGCCGCGGATGGGCATGGCCGGCGACCCCGCCGGCACCGATGATCACGCCGCCGTGTTGCAGGCGTCCATCGGGATACCAGAGCCGCGCCCCGACGCCTCCGACATCGGGCTGGACCGCGAACGAGACCATCTCCTCGAGCCATCCGGGCGCGAGCACTTCGATATCGTCGTTGAGCAGGCAGAGCACCTGGCCGCGGGAATGCCTGACGGCGATGTTGTTGAGTCGGGAATAGTTGAAGGGGGAGTCGTCGCGAATCACCGTGATGCCGGGTCGGCCCGCAAGGGAAGCCAGGTATTCGAGGGCGGCGGCCTCGCGGCTGCCGTTGTCGAGGACGACGATCTCGTAGTGCGGATAGGTCGTCTTCTCGCGAATCGACTCGATCGCGGTTCGCAGGAGCCACTCATGGTCACGGGTGCAGATGACGATCGACACCAGCGGCGCTGGTGACGGGAGTGAATGACGGATGCGGAAGTGGATCGACGACTCGGGGGCCGGTTCGACCGTGGCGTCGCTGTCGAAACGGCGCACGTGCTCCGTGACGGCCAGCCGCGCCGCGGTGACGGCGACGGGTTTTTCGTCCGAGGACACCGCCGTGCTGCCCGCGATCGCCCGCCAGTGGTAGAGGATTCGCGGAATGTGAACGATCTGGTCTCGCGAGACCGCAGCCACGCACCGCAAAGCGAGGTCATGGTCCTGGGCGCCTTCGAAGCCGATCCTGAACCCACCGAGCGACACGACGAGGTCACGCCGGTAGACGCCGAGGTGGGAGATCATGTTTTGGGCGAGCAGGAGCACATGGTTGAAATCGCTTTTGAAATGCGGGTCGAAACGGCGGCCGCGGCCATCGATCTTGTCTTCGTCGGAATAGAAGAGGCGGGCGTCGGGATGGCGGTTGATCGACTCGGCGACCCAATAGAGCGCCAGCGGGGGCAGCAGGTCGTCGTGATCGAGCAGGGCGACGAAATCACCCGTGGCCATCTCGAGCGCCGTGTTCGACGCCGCGGAGATGTTGCCGCGGTGCCCGCGAAAGCGCACCTTGATCCGGGGGTCGGCGGCCGCGTGCCGCCGGATGACGGCGGCGACGGCCGGATTGGTCGAGGCGTCGTCGGCGATGCAGAGTTCCCAGAGCGGATAGGCCTGGTCGCGGACGGAAGTGATGGCCTTGTCGAGGATCGCCGGCTCGGGGTCGAAGACGGGCATCAGGACGGAGAGCGTGGGCCGCCGCGGGAAGGCCGCGCTCTGCTGGAGGCAGCGGCGGATGTCGGCCTTCGATGGCGTGTCGTTGGCGCGCACCCAGCTGGAATAGGCGGGGCTGGGCCGTGGTCCAGGGGCGCGACGAATCGACTTGAGCAGCGGGCTCTGCCTGAGCACCACCCGCAGCGCGCTGACGGGAGTTTCCAGGGCGGGGACCGCCATCAGGATGTCGCCGAGCCGACTGCCAATCTTCATGCCTGCTCCAGTTGTGTGCCCGCCTCAGCACCCGCGGGCGTTCGACGAAGTCCATCTGGAGGGGGAAATACCATGTTGGAGGCTGGGGACACAATGGGTATTGTGTCGGTTTTCGGCGGATTGACAGCCTTTGGCGGGCCGGAGTGAACCAAAACGATGTCGAGGCTGAAGCACTGGCTCGAACGGACCATTGGCCACCTGCAGGATCGCGTCGCAATCAGCCGGCGGCCCGAGCGCATCCTCGTCATCCACATCGCAAAAACGGCAGGCACGTCGCTGCGGCGGATGCTGCAGGACGAATACGGGCCCCGCCTGGTCTACCCGGGGGATTTTTATCTCGAGCACATGCCCAGCGGCTGGTATCCTCTCGGCAGCGAGATGCTTCGGGATTACGGCAGTCTGCCCCCCCACAATGTGCTCGTCGGCCATTTCACGGCCGCCATGGCCGACATGCTCCCACGGCCGTACCAGACCGCCACGTTTTTGCGGGAACCGATCCAACGGTCGCTGTCGATGCTGGGCCAATTCAGCCGCACGTTGAAGGTGCCGGTGTCCGCCTTGGTCGGAGACCTGCAGTTCATGGAAGCGAATATCGCCGATTTTCAGACGCGGATCCTCGGTGCGGATGGGGTGTGCGATCCGCACGAGGTCGGGCCGATCGACGACACCGTCCTCGCGCGGGCGCTGGAGAGGCTTGAAACGCTCGATTTCGTGGGGTTGACCGAGCGGTTCACCGAATCGTGCGCGGTGTTCGACGCGCGGTTTCACACGGGTATTTCGCGGCTCATCCGTCGGGAAGTCGTGCACCGTCCCGAAGGGGATGAACTGACGGAAAACACCTCGCGAGTCGAGCCATTCCTGGAGCGGGATCGCGTGCTGTACGAACGGGCCGTCGAGCGATTCAGCGCCGCCCGCGGATGAGCCGTTTCCACCATCTCATCCGGGGTCGCGCCGGGATGAGCAGCGCCTCGAGGTGCTCGCGTGCGCGCACCCCGAAGGCATCGCAATCGCCGGTCCTCGCGATGAACTGCCGGCAGGCTTGCCAATCGCCGGAAGCGGTGAGTTGCTCGTGCATCCAGATGAACTGCCCCGCCCCCATCCCCGGCGGCAGGGCGGCCATGTCGCAACTGGCGAGAAGTGCGCCGAGCGGCCCACGGGCGGCGTCGCCCGAGGGGTGTGCAGCCGACCGCATCACGGCCGCCATCTCCGCAGGTCGATCGCGCAGCGACTTCAAGGCGATCAGCATGTTTTCCACCGTGCAACGCAGCCGCACTTCCGGCCGATTGCCGCTGGCATTCCGTTCGCGATCGAGCAGGCGAAAGAGGGTCAGCGGCTCCTGAATCACCCAGATGTCGTGCCGCAGGCAGATGCGGATCCACATGTCGAGGTCCGGCAGCTGCGCCATGCACTCGTCGTAGAGCCCGACGTCGCGGTAGACCTCGGCCCGCACGAGCACGCTCGGGTGGCAGAGGCAGTTTCCCTGGAAGATCAGCCGTCGCAGCCATGCATCGCTGCGGCGGTTGGGCTGGTTGAACGTCTGTTGGCCGGGGTGGTCGGCCGGCAGGAGCCGACCGCGCTCGTCGATCATCGCCGCCAGCGTGAAGACCGCTGCGGTATGCGGCTGCTCATCCATGACGGCCAGCTGTCTGGCGAGCTTCTCCGGGGACCAGGCATCGTCTGAATTGAGCACCGCGATGAAGCGTCCGCGGGCGCGACGGATGCAGTGGTTGAGGGCGACACAGGCCGAGCGGTTTTCAGGAAAGCCCTCGACTCGGAGCCGGTCGTCGGTGATTCCATCAAGGGCGGCGAGCGTGCCGTCGCTCGAGCCGTCGTCGGTGATGACGAGCTCCCAGTCGGTGAACGACTGCCGCAGCACGCTTTCGACGGCCGCGCGGATGAAGGGCGCGTGGTTGTATGACGCCATGCAGACCGACACGAGCGGAACAGTCATGGCCGCCCGCCTTTCCGGCGGAGTTCCTCCCGGTGCGCCGCCTCGAGGTCCACCAGCCGGCGGCCGCGAGACTTGATTCGCCGCAACGGGACGCCGGCATAGAGTCCGAAAGGCTCGCAGTCGGTGCGGACGAGCGACATCGCCCCGACCGCAGCGCCTTCGCCGATCGTGACGCCGGGCAGCACGATCGATCCGGCACCGACGAGGGCATGTCGCCCCACCACGACATCCGCCGACACGACGCCGCGGTATGCCTCGGGCACCATCGGGTTGGTCAGATGCTCGCCGCTGAAATCGTCGCTGCTGGAGTAGACGGCGACCCGGCCCGAGAGACAGGAATAATCGTCGAGCCTGATGCGGCCGTTGCCGATCATGCTCGCATACACGGCCACATGCACGAAGCTGCCGATGGCGATGCCGCCGGTCCCTGCCGACAAGACGCAGAAGTCGTCGACCCGGACATGGCTGCCGAGCTCGATCGCTCCGGCGTTGTAGAGCGAGGCTTTCCTCGAGATCAGGACGCCCTCTCCAAACGACCGGAGGCCGAGCTTCGCCAGTTCGTCCGGTGAGTAGAAGCTCATGGTCGCTTCAGGCACGCCCTTCGACGATCAGGTCCCCGTGATCCGGCCGCGTCTCCAGCCCCTGCAGGGCCGGGTGGGCGGAGACTCCCCACCGGCACCGCGCCGCCCGGGCGAAACCTGCTTCCGTGAGCACCGCGATCAGCTTGGGCTCGTCGTAGACGTAGAGATGCCCCCAGTTCCTCAGGCCCTCGTTCATGAGATCGCAGGGAGTGTGCGGCTCCCAGCCCATGTCGCGCCACTCGCCGGTCTCGCCAACGCGGTATTTTTCCACGAGCACGCGGAGATCGGGAGTGCTCAGCCGCACGACACCGCCGGGCACGAGCACCCGTCGGCATTCGGCGAGGAGTGCCGCGCCGTCGGTCAACGAAATGTGCTCGATGAAGTGCTCGGAGTAGATGCAATCGATCGAGCGATCGGGGACGGGGAAGGGGCTGGTCAGGTCCCAGGCGAACGTGCGGACGCCATCCCCCTCGATGTCGATATTCGTCCAGCCGGGCAAAACTTTCGCGCCATGCCCCAGGCTTTCGATGCCGCAGCCGAGGTGCAGCCGCCGTGTGGCGGCTGCACTCGAGCGCAGGGGCTCGGCGCCGCCGCGCGGGCGTTGCAGCGCTGCCGTTCCTCGGCCCCGTGCCGCGAGCGTGCTCCAGATCATGGTCAGGTTCTCCGTATGCTCAGGCGGCTTTTCGTGGCAGTTGGGCAGGGAGCCCGCGACGCACCTCCGCCGCGGTTTCGTAGGCCAGGCGGAGGACCGCGCCGATCTCGGCGATGTCGGCGGTGGTCACGCCCGCACCGGTCGGAAACGCGACGAGTGATTCGCAGAGCTGCTCGGTGACGGTCAGTCGATTGGAGCCGTGCCGCGGCTCCGTGCGATAGGGCATGCTGCGGTGGCAGCCGGGCGTGAAATACCGGCGGGCAATCACGTTCTCGGCGTGCAGGATCGCCACGAGCTCGTCGCGGGTGAAGGGGCAGGTTCGCGAATCGACCTCGACGATCAGATACTGGAAGTTGTTCGACTGCTGCTCGTCGAATTCGTAGAGCGCGAGCCCCGGCAGGCCCTTGATCGCCTCCCTGTAGGCCGCGCGGTTAACGCGGTTCGTGGCGAGGAGCGTATCGAGCGCTTCGAGGCTGCCGAGCCCCATCGCGGCGCAGACCTCGTTCATCTTGGCGTTGGTGCCGAGCGCGACGACGTTGTCAAACCCCTGAAAGCCGAAGTTGCGGAGCAGCCGCAGCCGACCGGCGAGCTCGCGGTCAGGCGTGAAGATCGCGCCCCCCTCGAGGCTCTGCACGAACTTCGTCCCGTGGAAACTGACGACCGAGGCGGTGCCGAGCCGGCCCATGGGCACTCCCTCACAGGTGCAGGCCAGGGCATGGGCGGCATCGAAGACGAGCGGGATGCCGCGATCGTGGGCGATCGCCTCGAGCTCGCGCACGCGGCACATGCGGCCCCAGAGATGCACGCCGACGATCAAGGCCGTCGAGTCGTTCACGGCGCGGGCGACACAGGCGGGATCGATCGTGTGGGTGTCGCGCTCCACGTCCACGAAGACCGGCTCGAGCCCTTCCCACCGGCAGGCATGGGCGGTGGCGATGAACGTGAACGACGGCAGGATCGCCTCCCCCTCGAGATCGAGGGCTTTGAGGAGCAGTTGCATGCCGACGGTCGCATTGCAGACCGCGACGGCTTCGACATCGCCGTTGAGGCGGCTGAGCCGAGCTTCGAACTCCCGCACGAACGGACCGTCGTTCGTGAGCCGACGGGCGTCGAGCATCTGGTCGAGCCGGGCGTGGAGCGCCTCGCGGTCGGGGATCGTCGGCGTGCCGACATGGCGTGGTGTATCGAACCGCGGCCGCCCGCCGCAGATGGCAAGGCGACGGCCGTCGTGCTCGGCTGCGGCAAGGCTTGTCATGGGTTTGCTCATCGGGTCTGCCTTGCGTCAGGAGACAGTCTCGGCGAGCCCGATCCGCGTGCGCCGGTATCCACCGCTGGCGATGTTGGCCACCCAGGCGGTGTTGTCGAGATACCAGGCGACGGTCTGCCGGATCGCCTCGTGGAACGAGAGGCTCGGCTTCCAGCCGAGCTCGTCATGGATCTTGCTGAAGTCGATCGCGTAGCGACGGTCATGGCCGGGACGATCCTTCACGAACGTGATCAGCGACGTGCAGGGGGCGTGGGGCAATCCCGGCCGCAGCACGTCCACCGCACCGCAGATCGCATGCACGACCTCGAGGTTCTTCTGCTCGCTGTCACCGCCGATGTTGTAGACCTCGCCGAGACGGCCCCGGGCGAGCACCGTGCGGATCGCCCGGCAGTGGTCGCCCACGTAGAGCCAGTCGCGAATCTGCGCGCCGTCGCCATAGACCGGCAGCGGCTTGCCTTCGAGGCAGTTGAGGATCACCACGGGGATCAGTTTCTCGGGAAACTGATACGGACCGTAATTGTTGGAGCAATTTGTTGTGAGCGTGGGCAGGCCGTAGGTGTGATGGTAGGCCCGCACGAAGTGGTCGCTGGCGGCCTTCGAGGCCGAGTACGGGGAATTTGGCGCGTAGGGCGTCGTCTCGGTGAACTTTCCGGTCGGCCCAAGCGAACCGTAGACCTCGTCGGTGGAGACATGCAGGAACCGAAACCCGCGCTGCTCGGCCTCCGGCAGCGACTTCCAGTAATGCCGCGCCTCGTCGAGCAGCCGGAAGGTGCCGGCGACGTTCGTCTCGACGAACGCGGCGGGCCCGTCGATCGAGCGATCGACATGGCTCTCGGCGGCGAAATTGACGATCGCCCGCGGGCGGTGCGTCTGCAGCAGGGCGCGCACGCATTCGGAGTCGCCGATGTCGCCTTGGCAGAAGATGTGCCGCGGGTTGCCGGCGATCGAGGCGAGCGAATCGAGATTGCCGGCGTAGGTGAGTTTGTCGAGGTTGACGACCGCAGACGCCTCTTCGGCGATCCACTGCCGCACGAACTCGCCGCCGATGAATCCGGCCCCGCCGGTCACGAGAATGGGATGCATGCTTTCCTTGTCCGAAGATGGTTGGAGTCTGGGGGAAATAGGAAGCCGCCACCATCGTCGCAAGGCCAGTTTTTGCCGGAACGCGCTGCCATGGTGCGGGGGCGCACGGGCGGCGAAAGGGTTCACAGGGTCTGAACAGCCGATTTTTGCCGGTTTCTTGACCCCGGCGAACCCCCGCCTTAGGAATCACGTAGAGTTGTTGGGTCGCCTGCAAAACCCCGAGAACCACAAGTCATGCAATGGCTCTTCCCCATCTGGTCGCGCCGGTCGCGGGCATCCGTCGTGAAATCGAACAAGAAGGTTCTTTCACTGGTCTGCCGTCTCGCCGCCGAATCGCTCGAGACGCGGGCGGTGTTTTCCGCCTCGGCGCGCACGCCCGATCTCGTTGCGGCGAGTGACACCGGCTGGTTTGCAACCGACAATCGCACCGCCGACACCACCCCCACGTTCACGATTCAGGCCCCGGGCGCCACGGCGGTGAAACTCTTCACGGTCGCCGGCAAGCGGGTGACGGAAGTCGGCACGGCCACCCAGGATGGCTCCGCCTGGACGGCCACGCTTGGCCCGCTCCCGAATGGGAAATACTCGATCGCCGCTCGGGCGTTCGTTGACGACGTGGCTGGCAAACTCTCGAGGCCGCTCGCGATCGAGATCAACACGACAACGCCGGCGGTCCCCACGATCGGCCTCGATGCCAAATCCGATTCAGGGTTCAAGGGAGACCGCATCACGAATCTCCCCTCCCCACTGCTCAGCGGACGCGGGCAGAGGGGCACGACCGTCGTGCTCACGAGTCCGAGCGTCGCGGGGGGGGCCGAGCAGCGTGTTGCCGTGAATGGCAAGGGTGTCTGGGCCTATCGGGCGACCGGCCTCGCGGATGGTCCGCACTCGTTCACGGTGAAAGCACAAAGTGTCTTCGGCGGTGAGAGCGCGACCGCGACGCTCACGATGACCGTGGATACCGTTCGCCCCACGGCCGTGGGGATGCGGTATGTCGCCGACGTCAACGAGATCGAGTTGGAGTTTTCAGCCCCTGTGCGTGGCGTGGACGTGAACGATTTCCGCATTTCGGCCCCGGAATTCGGCATCCGCGATGTTCCGCTGACCGACCGGCGGATCGTGGCGACCGTCGGCCGAATCACGGTTCAGAATGTTTCGGAAGGCCGTGTCTACCGACTGCGAATGTCCAACCCCGATGTGATTGGCGGAACATTTACGATCCGCTTGGCCGCCGCGAAATCGGGTATCATCGCCAACGTGTCGGGCAACCCGCTGCTGGTGGATCGCGCCATCAGCGTCACGTTCTAGGCACCGACCTCCGCCGGCCCGGTGGCCGCAGGCATGATTCTCGTCCAGCAACGCTATGAATCGCCGAATGCCGCACGGCAGGCGGAACTCGATCGTTGCCGCGAGATCAATGGGGCGCTCGCGGCATTCGCCCGTGTGGAGCTCGTGGATGGTGCTGCCAGGCGGTGGACGTTCGGCGACTTCTTCCGCCTTGCCGCCGAACGGTATCCCGGCGAGATCTGCGTGATCGCCAATAGCGACATCGCGTTTGATGCGTCGATCGAATTGGCCGCGCCGCTGGCCGAGCGGGGCGTGCTCGTCGCGCTTTCCCGCTGGGACGATCGTTCGGCACCCTCGATGGAGGGGCGCGTGGCCGGTGAGCACTGGCACTTCTTCTCCCACTCGCAGGATGTGTGGGTCTTCAAAGCCGGATCGGTGCCGGTGTTTCCGGCCGACATTCAACTCGGGATCCCGCAGTGCGAAAGCCGGCTCGCCTACGAGGCGGCGGCGGCGGGCATGGTCGTGGTGAATCCGGCGCTGTCGATCCGGTCGTTTCATCACCATGCGTCGGCCGTGCGGAGCTGGCGGCGAAAGGATGGCTACCGGGGGCCACTGCTCTTCCCGCGGCTCACAACGGTCGCGGCGATCGAGCCGGAGGCGCTCGTCGTCGAGCGGCTGGGAAGGTTTCGCAAGCGGGAGGCCGTGGTTCGGCTTTCTGGCTGTCCGGGGGCCCTGGCGGCGGCATTGGCGGAGATATCAGCCGAGCGTCAGAAAAAGTCCCTGAAAATCGGGCTGCGTTCGCCATTTTATTTTCGTGAGCGACTGCCGTAATGGTTTCGAGTGATAAGTCGTTTGATAAAAGCCACTTGCGATCCATGGCGACCGTATTTCACGGCTTCAACGCCTCTTGTGGGTTGGCCCGCGGAACTGGTATTTGCCTGACCGGATTTGAATACTCGAGCCGTCGGTTGACAGCCGTTAATCCCAACGTAGATTGCGTATCCACAAGCCCCCATTTGGGTGGTCTTCGCGCCGGTAAGGGAGATGAGGAGATCTGAAGCAACGTTGCGGTCGAGGGTGGTTCGCGATTCCTTCCAATCCCATTAATCCCACTGTTACGCTGGTTTCTGCCGCAGAAATTTCCGCATTCCCGACGAAGATTCGCTTCCACATGGCCACGCTCACCACGCTCACATTGACCGTCAGACGTCCGAAAGCCTCCACCGGCTACACGGCCTCCGCCGGCTTCACGCTGGTGGAGCTGTTGGTCGTGATCGCGATCATCGGCACGCTCGTCGGCCTGCTGCTGCCGGCCGTGCAGCGGGTGCGCGAAGCCGGTCGCCGCGCCAGTTGCATGAACAACATGAAGCAGATGGGCCTCGGGCTGACGAACTATGAATCGGCCCGCCGGAAGTTTCCGCCGGGGGCGGATGCTTTCCCGACCCCCAATCTTCCCTGGGGCCGCAACCACGCGTGGTCGTCGTTCATCCTGCCGTATCTCGAAGGCTCTGATGTTGCCACCAAGATCGACTACACCCGCTGGTGGAATGCGGCCGGCGGCAATGATATCGCCTCCGACATCGTGCTGCCGATGTATGTCTGCCCCAGCGGGATCGAGCGGTTTCCCGGCAAGCAGGATTACGGCGGCGTGTTTGGCTGGAGCATCCCGGAGCTTGACGAGGGAAAGGCAGCCCAAAATCTGAAGAGCGGTGTGCTCGTGCGGACCGCAGAGGTGGTCGACGAAAAAAACGTCTTCCTGCCGCCGGTGCAGCCGCGGTCGATCACTGATGGCATGAGCAAGACACTGCTCGTGGTCGAGGCGGCGGATCGCAAGTATGAAGATCCGCAGGAGACCGATGGCAACACGAATTCCTCGATCGGTGCCGCCCGGTGGGCCTGCGGCTTCAATGCCGTCAACCTCGGCTCGCGATCGATCAACGATCCCGGCGTGGATGGTTTCCGCAGCCTGCATACCGGCGGCATCCAGGCCGTCTTTGCCGACGGCCATGTTTCGTTCATCTCGGAGTCGATCGACATCAAAGCACTTATCGCCCTCGTCACGAAGGCGGGGGGTGAGTCGGTGCCGAACGACCTGTGATGATTTTTCGCATTCAGGTTTTTCAGGAGTGGGTTCGTCCAAAGGATTGGGTTGGTGGATTTCTTTCTATAGAAAGGTTTTTCATGATTCGTAAGACGTTCATCGCCCTGGCGGTCGCTGCCTTGGCGGTTTCGGTGTCGGCGCCGGCGTTTGCCGGTGGCCGTAGCGGTGGTGGTGGCAAGTCGAACTACACGGTCCGCGTCAAGAACAACGGCGCTGTGTCCGAGGTGGTCAGCGTGACCCAGGGCAGCTCGCCCACGCTCGTCGGCAGCAAGACCCTCGGCCCCAACGCCGTCGGTCAGTGGTCGGTGAAGAAGGGCAATTTCGTGGTCGGTGCGTGGGATCCGGCGGACACGTCGGCGGCCCTCGGCGAACAGCTCTTCAACGCTGGTCCGGCGCGGTTGATCTACGCCTTGGCGGCGATCGACACGACCGAAGGCGTGGCCACGGTCCAGGGCAGCAAGGGCCAGAAGTTTTAGTTGACTGCCGGCGCAAGTCGGCGTTCACAACGACAAGCCGGATCGGACGAACGAGGGCGTTGCCTTCGCCGTCCTTTCCGGCTTGTTCGTTTTTATTGGCGCATAGTAGACCGCTTCGTCCCGAAGCGGATCTCCCCTCGTTTGCTCGCCGTGTGCGTCGTGGATACAACCGATTCATGCGTTTTCTCGCCGCCCTGGCCGTTGTGGTTCCGATCGTGCTCTTGATCGCGGCGCCCTGGCTCTGGCAGGAGCTTGTCTATCTCGAGTGGCTGGGGGTCGCGGCCGGGCTCCTGCTCGTACGCCATCTCCGCGGCTGGCGGGGTGAGATCACGGCGCTCTGTGCCGCCGCGGCCGCCCTCGGGATCGCGTTCCACTGGTCGCCGAAGGTGCTCGCCTATTCGATGCAGACGAGCGACGAGATCGGCCTGCTTTTCACGATTCCGATCGTCTTCTGGGATGCGGCCCGGCTGGCCCTTCCCTTCTGGTGCATCGGCCGGCTCGTGCGCGATCCGCGAAATGCCTGGCTGCCGGCGGGCCTGGCGGCCGTGGTCGCGGAGGCGGTGGTGCCCGGCGTGTTTCCCTGGAAGCTCGGCTACAGCCAGATCGGCTGGCCCGTCACGATCCAGGGGGCGGATCTCTTCGGCCCGGAGTGGCCCACGTTCATGCTCTATGCCCATGCGGGCGTGATCGTGAGCCTCGTCCTCGCGGCCGTGCACGCGTATCGCGGCGAGTCGTGGCGAACCGCTCTGACGCCCCTCGGCATCGCGGCGGTGTCGCTCACGGTGGCAAACGCGGCCTACGGTGCCTGGGCGATTAGGCACTACGCGGCGGCGATGGAGGCCGCGCCCAAAGTGAGCGTGGCCCTCGTGCAGGTCGATCCGAGCCACGAAGGCTCGGTGGCCGAGCTGCAGCGGCTCACGAAGGCGGCCTGTGCCGGCCGCGAAAAGCCGTTCGACTTCATCTGCTGGCCGGAGTGCAGCGGTGGCTCGTATGAAGACTGCCTCACGTCGTTCGCCGATCCCGAATTGATCCTCAAGCACTCCCGCGACCCGGGCCGGGGCTTGAGACCTTTGGAAGCTCCCGTCTGCCCGCTGCTCTTCGGCGGCAAGGTCTACTGCGGCTATCCCGAGAAGCCGCGCGAGCTCTACCAATCGGCCCTATTGATCGATTGCGAAGAGTCGATGATCGGCCGGTATGACAAGCGGCACCTGATGCCGTTTGGCGAGTATGTGCCCGGCGGCGACCAGTTTCCGCAACTGCGGCTCTATTTTCCGATGCAGGATGAATTAGACGTGGGCCGCGCGGCCACGGTGATGCGCTGCGGCGAGCAGGCCCGGCTCGGCGTCATGCTCTGTTATGAAGACATGGTGCCGGGGGCGGCGATGTCGCTGGTGCGCAATTCGGCCAACGTGCTCGTATCGCTGATCAACGGGGCCGCCTTCACCGAGCCGCTCACGCTCGCCCAGCACCGGCTGCTCGCCCAGCTCCGCACGGTGGAATCCCGCCGCTGCCTGTTGCGCTGCGCGGCCACGGGGGAGACCTGCGTGATCTCGCCCGTCGGCACGATCCTCGCCCGGCTGCCGCTCCACACGAAGGAAGTGCTCACGGCCGAGGTGCCGCTCCTCGAGGGGCACACGCTCTATCGCCTGATCGGCCCGGCCTTCCCGATGCTCTGTGGCCTCGCGCTCGCCGCGATCGTCATTGCCCAAAAACGCCGCCCCCGGCTACGCTGAAACGCTTTCCCGACTTCCCCTCCCCCGTATGCTCATGAATCGCAAAGGCATCGTCCTCGCCGGCGGCTCCGGCACCCGGCTCCATCCGGTCACGCTCGGCATCTCGAAGCAGATGCTGCCGGTCTACGACAAGCCGATGGTCTATTACCCGTTGAGCGTGCTCATGCTCGCCGGCATCCGGGAGGTGCTCATCATCTCCACGCCGCACGACACGCCCCGGTTTCGGGAGTTGCTCGGCGACGGCTCCGCCTGGGGGATGTCGATCGAGTATGCCGTGCAGCCAAAGCCCGAGGGCCTCGCGCAGGCCTTCATCATCGGGGCGGATTTCGTGGGGAGCGGCCCATCGGCGCTCGTGCTCGGCGACAACATCTTCTATGGCCATGCCCTGGCCGAACGGCTGCGGGTGGCGAGCGAGCGAAAGGTCGGCGCCACGGTCTTCGCGTATCCCGTCGTTGATCCCGAGCGGTATGGCGTCGTGGAGTTCGATGCCTCCGGGAAGGCGAAATCGCTCGAGGAAAAACCGAAACAGCCGAAGAGCCGGTATGCGGTGACGGGGCTGTATTTCTACGACCAGCAGGTCGTGGAGATCGCGAAGACGATGAAGCCGTCGGCCCGCGGCGAGCTCGAGATCACCGACGTCAATCGCACGTATCTCGACCGCGATCAGTTGAGCGTCGAGATCCTCGGCCGCGGCGACGCCTGGCTCGATACGGGCACCCACGACAGCCTGATCGAGGCGGGGCAGTTCATCCAGTCGCTCGAGAAGCGGCAGGGGCTCAAGATCTGCTGCCCGGAGGAGATCGCCTGGCGGAATCGCTGGATCGACGACGGCCAGCTGGAAAAGCTCGCGGGCGTGCTCAACAAGAGCGGCTACGGCCAATACCTGCTCGGCATCATGAAGGAGAGCGTGTTCTGATGAACGTCGTTCGCACCGAGATCGCCGACGTTCTGATCCTCGAGCCGAAGGTCTTCGAGGATGACCGCGGATTCTTCTTCGAGAGCTTCAACCAGCGGGTGTTCGAGGCGGCGGTGGGCGGCCCCGTCACGTTCGTGCAAGACAATCACAGCAAGAGCAAGAAAAACGTCCTGCGCGGTTTGCATTACCAGGTCGAGCAGCCGCAAGGAAAGCTCGTGCGGGCGGTAAGCGGCACGATCTACGACGTGGCCGTGGACATTCGGGAAAAGTCACCGACGTTTGGCCGCTGGGTGGGCGTTGAGCTTTCGGCCGACAACAAGCGGCAGCTCTGGATCCCGCCGGGCCTGGCCCATGGGTTTCTGGTGGTGTCGGAAACGGCCGAGGTGCTCTACAAGGCGACGGATTACTACGCCCCGGCCCACGAGCGGACGATCCTTTGGAACGACCCGACGCTCGCGATCGCCTGGCCGCTTGAGGGCCAGCCGCAGGTCTCGGGGAAGGATGCGGCGGGGCTGGGGTTTATCGGGCTGCGGCATAACCGATCGGCTTAGTCATTGACTTAAGCGCACCGCGCTTCTGCCAAGACTCACGCACAAATCCAGCAGGAAAACAGACGATTTCCTGCTGGATTTTGTTTTTTGACAATGCCGCCCTGTGACGTAATGTTGACTGGTGCCCCAGCTGAGGGGGTTCCTGGCAGGCTGGGCATTCATGGCAATGCAGAACATACTGGTTACAGGCTCCTCGGGTCTGATTGGCGGCGAAGTGGCTGCGCACTTTGATCGCCTCGGGTGGCATGTACATGGTGTGGATAACAACCAGCGAGCTGTTTTCTTCGGGCCTTCTGGTGATACCCGCTGGAACCAACACAGGCTCGCCGCGTCGCTCCGTGCGTTCACTCATCACGAGCTCGACATCCGTGACCGTGAAGGTGTGCTGAAGCTGATCGAGGAGGTGCGGCCGCACGCGATCGTCCACACGGCCGCCCAGCCGTCGCATGACCGCGCCGCCGCTATTCCGTTCGATGACTTCGACACGAACGCCGTCGGCACGCTCAACCTGCTCGAAGCAGCGCGGCGGTTTGCCGCCGAGGCCCCGTTTGTGCACATGAGCACCAATAAGGTTTACGGCGACGCCCCGAACGAAATCCCGTTGATCGAGCTGGACACGCGCTGGGACTACGCCGACAGAACCTTCGAGCAGGGCATCCCCGAGACGTTTCGAATCGACGCCAGCAAGCATTCCTTGTTTGGCGCGTCGAAAGTCGCGGCCGATGTGATGGTTCAGGAGTATGGCCGGTATTTCGACATGCCCACCTGCTGCCTCCGCGGCGGCTGCCTCACCGGGCCGGCGCATTCCGGCGTGGAGCTGCACGGCTTTCTCAGCTACCTCGTGAAGTGCAATCTGGAAGGTCGTCGCTACACGGTCTTCGGCTACAAGGGCAAGCAGGTGCGCGACAACATTCACGCCGCGGATGTCGCCGCCTTCATCGCTCGATTCGTGGGAAGTCCGCGGCCGGCCGCCGTCTACAACATCGGCGGCGGAAAGGCCAACAGCTGCTCGATTCTCGAGGCCTTCGAGATGGTATCGCAACGCACCGGGAAAGCGATGGATTGGGTTTACTCGGATCAGGCCCGGGCGGGCGACCACATTTGTTACTACTCCGATCTGCGTCGCATGATGGCCGATTACCCCGGCTGGAAGCCGGAAATCTCGCTTGGCGAGACGTTCGATCAGATCGTTGCCGCCCACGAGGAACGCAGTGGCCGCGTGGCTTCTGTGGCTACCGCTGAGTGAATCCTTTTCTGGGACTGTGGGATTAGCATTCGCAATTGTCGTGCAACCTACTTCCGCTGAAGGCAGGGGATGAAAGTACTTGTCACCGGTGGCTGCGGATTCGTTGGTGCGGAGCTGTGCCGACAACTAATCGAGCGGCTGGAATCGGTCAGCGTGACTTCGCTCGACAACAATCGGCGCAAGGGATCGGAAACCAACCGTGCGTCGTTGGAGCGGCTGGGTGTGCGCGTGGTGCATGGCGACATTCGTCTGCCGAGCGATATCGACACTTTGGGATCTTTCGACTGGGTGATCGATGCCGCGGCGGAGCCGAGCGTTCTGGCCGGCACTGCGGCCAACGGCACGGCCGCCACGCGAAGGCAACTGGTCGAACACAACCTGCTGGGAACGGCCAACCTGCTCGAGGCGGCGGCACGATGGGCGGCCGGTGTGGTGATGCTCAGCACGAGCCGCGTCTATTCCATTGCGGCACTCGCAGCCCTCCCGCTCACCGCCCGCCCGGCATGTGCAGGCGGCTTGGAGGGAGCAAGCGCCTTCGGCCTCGATGAGACCGCCGGGTTGCCGCGCGGCGCGAGCAGCCATGGCGTGGACGAGACCTTTTCGACCGCTTCCCCGATCTCGCTGTATGGGGCCACGAAACTCACCGGCGAGACGCTGGCGTTGGAATACAGCCATGCCCTCGGCACGCCCCTGGTGATCGACCGCTGCGGCGTGATGGCCGGCGCCGGCCAGTTCGGCAGGGCCGATCAAGGCATTTTTTCGTGGTGGATTCACTCCTGGGCCGCACGGCGCCCGCTGCGCTATATCGGTTTCGGTGGGCAAGGGCTTCAGGTGAGAGACTGCCTGCATCCGGCCGATCTCGGCGATTTGCTGGTGAGGCAGATGCGGGCCGCGGTGGGCGGCCAGCCTGAGGTACTCAACGTGTCCGGCGGCGCCGCATCGGCGACGAGCCTGTCTGAACTGTCGGCGTGGTGCCGTGGGCGCCTGGGCCCGCACTCCGTGGCAGCCGCGGAGGAAACAAGACCCTACGACATCCCCTGGGTCGTGCTCGACCATCGGCAGGTGAGCGGCAGGCACGGCTGGCTTCCCCAACGGTCCCGTGAGACGATCTTCGAGGAGATAGCGAATCATGCAGAACAACACCCCGACTGGCTCGCTCGCTGTGGCGGCTGAGCACGCGCATCAAGACGACCCGGCTCTGGCGGCAGCGCACGGCCTCCGGTTGCTCTCTGTGATCATCCCCGCCCGGGATGAGGCCGGCTGCATCGCCTCCACCGTCGAACATCTCCATCTGGAACTCGGCATGCATGGCATCCCGCATGAAATCATCGTCGTCGATGACGGCAGCTCCGACAAAACATGGAGCATTCTCTCCGCGACCGCATGTCGCATCGAGCAACTGGTTCCTGTCAAGAATGGTGCGCCCCATGGATTCGGCCGGGCGCTGCAGCGGGGGATCGCCGCGGCGTCGGGCGATGCGATCGTGTTCATGATGGCCGACGAAAGCGACGATTGCCGCGACGTCGTGCGCTACTGGCAGAAGCTGGGAGAGGGCTACGACTGTGTGTTCGGCAGTCGTTTCATGAAAGGGGGCGGCGTGATCGATTATCCGCGGATCAAATTACTCCTGAATCGAATGGCCAATGCCTTCATCAAGTTTGTGTTTGCGATCCGGCTGAACGACACGACAAATGCTTTCAAGGCCTATCGGCGGGAGGTGATCGACGGATGCACACCGCTTCTTTCCCCGCACTTCAACATCACCGTGGAATTGCCGCTCAAGGCCATCGTGCGAGGCTACTCGTGGACCGTGATCCCGATCACGTGGAGAAACCGACGATCCGGAGTCGCAAAGCTGAAAATCCGCGAAATGGGCAGTCGTTATTTTTTGTCGTGGCCTACGTGTGGCTTGAAAAGTACTTCAGCCGTGGCGATTATCGGAAGGCGATGGTGCGGCGTGGATCATGAATCCGATTCACGAAGGCTCGTTCCCCGGCCATCGGTATTCGAATCGTCGTTATCTCCTCTTGTTCAAACCGCATGAATTCTTCGGCCTTGGCGAGTGACACTGCAGACAAACCGGTGCTGGTCATCACCGGCATGCACCGGTCTGCGACTTCTCTGGCGGCTGCCGTCTGCCAGAGGGCCGGCCTGTTCATCGGTGATTCACTGCTGGGGGCAGCGGTGGGCAATCCGCACGGCCACTATGAAGAAGTCGAGTTTCTCGAGTTTCACAAACGGGTTCTCCGTGCCAACGGCCGGTGCCAGGACGGTTTGTTCGCGGATGGAGTCGTCAGGGTGCCGAGCCGCCTGCGGCCCGAAGCGCGCACATTGATCGCGAAGCGTAAAACTGTGGGTCGCCCGTGGGGCTGGAAGAATCCCCGTACGACACTGCTGCTGAAATTCTGGAGACACGAACTGCCCCAGGCCCGGTTTCTGTTTCTTTTTCGCAGCCCTTGGGAAGTTATCGATTCATTGTTTCGGCGCGGTGTGCACGAGTTTCTGCAGACGAACCCGGCGCTCGCATTGGCGATCTGGGAGCGATACAACCGCGAAATCCGCGACTTTGTGCGAAGCCATCCGGATAGCTGCCTGCTCGTCGAGGCGGACCGGGTCGTGAGGGAACCGCACTCGGTAGTGGGAAACCTTCGAAAAAAGTTCGGAATCGATCTTGTCGAAAAGGAGAATGACTATCGCGAGGGCCTATTCACCTCGCTCGAGAATTCGCCTCGCGCCGAGTTCGTTCGCACCTGCAGTCCCGAGGCGGCGACGCTCTATGCCGAGTTGCAGGAGCTCGCGGGCGCGGTTTCGGCGGGTCAGGCGAAGCGGAAGACGTCCATGCATGCGGCAAAGAACCTGCTGCAGCACGGCATGCTGGACTGGGCGACGGTGCGGGAGCAGGAGCGGAGTATTGCCGATCTTCAGCGTACGCTTGGCGACACCCTGGCCGGGCAGGCGCAACTCGCGGGGCGAAGTGAGGAACTTGATCGACAGCTGCGGGAGAGCCAGGCGGCGTTGGAGTCTTCGCGGCAGCGGTCCGATGCCCTGGAGGCCGCAACCGGGGCGGCGGCGCAGAGGATTGCCGACCTGGAGCAGGAATGCGCGACGCATCGGGATCGCGTGGCACGGCTCGAGGACGTGGAGCGCCAAATCGTGGAGAGCCAGGCGGCGTTGGAGTCTTCGCGGCAGCGGTCCGATGCCCTTGAGGCCGCAGCCGGGGCGGCGGAGCGGAAGATTGCCGATCTCGAGCGCGATCAGCGCGAGCGGAACGAGATGTTCAGCCACTTGCGATGTCGGCTCGAGGAGCAAGAGACAAACGCCGCTCGCCTCACCGGCGACCTGTACGCAGTCGACCAGGATCGGGAGCGGCTATTGACGCAGGTGCGGGAGCTATCGGCTCACGTCGCGGAATGGCAGTCATACGCCAGAGCCGCCGCGGAGGATTGCGACAAGGAGCAAAAGGCGACGATGGAACTCCGCTCGCATCTGCTGGCTAGCCGGGAGGCCGGTGAATCAATGCGGGCTGAACTGGCTTCGATCCGTGCCGAGCGGGATTCGCTTCAGATGCGCGTGGCGGAATGCGAGGCGGAGGCCCGCGATAGCCGGCAGCGGGCCGAATCGCAGGCGCGGGAAATGGAGCATTTCTTCGCCGAGCAGCGGATGATCCTCGGCAGCAATTCCTGGCGGCTGACCAGGCCACTGCGCGAGTTGCGCCGATGGATCACGCATCCGGGCCGCCGGGTCAGCCGATATTTCGGGGCAACGGCGGCGGATGGGCGATCCTTGCACCCGGAGCAACCGGCACAGCCTGTGTCTCGACCGGATGGGGAGTGCGGTCACAAGGCTGCCAATGCCGGCGAACAACTCGTCCGACCGGCATCCGACGCGGGAACGGCGGCCCTGTCGGGAATGACGGCAGCCAGCCCGTCGCCGGCCCGGCGCACGGCCGTCGATCCGTGTCGTTTGATTGCTTTCTACCTGCCCCAGTATCACCGGATTCAGGAGAACGACGACTGGTGGGGGCCCGGATTCACCGAGTGGACGAATGTCGCGCGGGGACGGTCGAATTTCGACGGCCACTACCAGCCGCATGTGCCGCGTGAGCTCGGTTTCTACGACCTGACCCAGCCCGACGTCATGCGGCGACAGGCCGAGATGGCGCGGCTGTATGGGATCACAGGCTTCTGCTTTTACCACTACTGGTTCAGCGGCCGCAGGGTTCTGGAAAAGCCGCTCGAGCAGTTCCTCGCAAGCGACATCGAGCTCGAGTTTTGCATCTGTTGGGCGAACGAAAACTGGACGCGTTCCTGGGACGGCGACACGAAGACGGTTCTCCTGGAGCAGAAATACGAGCCGGGAGATGCCGAACGCTTCTTTCGCTCGGTGGAGCACGTGCTGCAAGACCGGCGTTACATCCGAGTTGACGGAAAACCTCTTCTTGTCGTCTATCGTGCCAAAGACATCCCCAAACCGAAGGAGGTGTTCGCGACGTGGCGCCGATTGGCGCGCGAGGCGGGTTTGGGAGGCCTGCATATCGCAGTTGTGGATTTTTACGACATCTCCGATCCGGCAGAGGTCGATGCCGATTCGCTCGTCGAATTTCCCCCGCATAAGTTCAACGGTCCGGTGAACGTGCCGGACGTCGTTCCGCCGATCACGAATCCCGCGTTTTGTGGTGGCATTCTCGACTACCGCAAAATCATCGCCCAAAGCGTGCACAAGGCGGCGCCTGCGTTCACGTATTTTCGCGGCATTCTCCCGAGTTGGGACAATACGGCTCGCCGCCAGGACTCTCCCACCACGATCATTCATTCGACGCCGGAGTGGTATGCCAAGTGGCTGGCGTACCTGAGGTCGTATACCAGGCAGCATGCGAGCAATCCGGGCAAGGCGATCATCTTCGTCAACGCCTGGAACGAGTGGGGCGAGGGGTGTCACCTCGAGCCGGACGTGAAATGGGGGCTCCAGTACCTGGAGAGCACCTTCCGGACGCGGCTTTACGAGCCGGCGGTATCGCACGAGATTTCGACCTCTTCCCTCCATACAGAACTGGCAGCCGCGTTGGCCGCTGGAAAGCACCCGCCAATGATCGATTCCGCGTCGCCCCATGCCACGAACGGTCACGGCTCCGCCCCGGTCACCAGCGGTGTGTACTACCGTTCGGTGAGTGAACGCGTGCATCGCATCGCCACGTCGCTGCGAAAATACCCGGTCGTGTACGGCCTGGCCCGCTCGACGTATCGGTCCTACCGCCGACTGCGAGGCTGATGTGGCCGTCAACGCCGCCGTCGTCGCACATTTCGATCCGCACGACCACATCGACGCCGTGTTCCGCGACGTGCTCGCCTGTGTGGGCCGCGTCTGCGACCGGATCATCGTGGTCACCACCAGTCAGGTGGCGACGGACGCGTTAGATGATCTCCCGCACGTGCAGGTCGTCTGTCGGCCGAACGTCGGGTATGACTTCATGAGCTACCGGGTGGGGCTGACACACATACAAGATGCCTTCGACTTGAAGTCGGTCCTGCTGCTCAACTCGAGTTTCGTCGTCTTCGATCCGGATGCGTTCACGAACACGCTGCGCCGGATGATCCAGGCGACCGAGCGATCGGACGTGGTCGGACTGACGGCATCCGAACAGATTCACTGGCATCTGCAGTCGTACCTGCTCGCGTTCAGTCCACGGGCGGCGCGGGCGCCGTGGTTTCGCGGTTTTTTCGAGGCGGTGCGGCCCCTCAACACGAAACTGGAGCTGATCCTCAGCTATGAACTGGGGCTTTCCCGCCTGCTCCGTGAGAACGATGTGCGTACGGAGTCGATCTGTGAGCTGGGAACCCGAGAGTGGCTCGGGGCCTGCGGACGCTGGCTGCGGGCTCTGGCGAAGGACCGGGGATGGACATTCTGGTTTACGCCGGAGCCCTATCGGCATTGGCGGAAGGTCAACCTGACGCAATTTGCAGCGGCACCGATCGCTGCGCGACATGGCATCGTCAAGACGGAGGTGCTCCGCTCGAATCCGCATGAGTCCGACACCGGCGCGCTGATGAGCTTCTGCAGCCCCGAGCGGATACACAGCATCGAGCAGTCGCTGGCCCGCGTGCGGGGGCAGTACCAGGCGGGGAAGGATGGCTTGACGACGTTGGCGCATGATGGTTTGACGATCGATCCCCGACGTGTCGTGGAATCCTGCCCGAGGGGTGCTGATCGGCCCCGCGTGGCCGTGGCATTGCATCTCTACTACGTGGACCTGCTGCCCGAAATATGCGAGCAACTGCGGGCGATCCTGGAGCCGTTCGACCTCTACGTGACGACTCCGTTCGAGGCCGACGTGCCGACGATCCTGAATACCACTTCATCCCTATCCGACCGCACGACGGTGTGCGTCGTGGAAAACAGAGGCCGCGATATCCGCCCGTTCCTGATGCTTCTGCGGAGCGGGATGCTCGATGGCTACACGGCCTGCCTGAAGCTCCACGGCAAAAAAAGCACCTACAGCGTCCGCGGAGCCGATTGGCGGCGACAGCTCTACGGCGATCTGCTCGGGACGTCGCTCATCGCGAGGCAGTCGCTGGCCCTGTTCGAAGACCCCTCAGTGGGCATGGTCGGGTCGTGGCGTTATTTCCTGTCGCATCCGCGGTTCTGGGGTGCGAACGAGACGCGGCTCCGGCAAGTGCTCGAGGCAACCGGGCTCGAGGCCGAGCCCGACGAGCCGCCCTTGGCGTTCTATGCCGGGTCGATGTTTTGGTTCCGGCCACAGGCGCTCGGTCCCCTTGCGAAACTGCCGGAGAGCGTGCTCGCCTTCGAGGAAGAAGCGGGGCAGCAGGATGGCACGCTCGCCCATGCCTGCGAGCGGGCCTTCGCGCTCGTCGCTAGGCGGGCGGGCTACCGCTCGACCGCCATCCCACTGGCGGGCGGCGATATTCTGCAGCTTGATTCCATGAAACACGACGTTCCTGTGCTCTGAACCAGGCTGCTCGGATGGTCGATGAGGGGCTGGATTCGCGACGGCGATGTGAAGGAGACGGCGACGATGAGTGAGGCACCGAAAGAAACCTTCGCCTGCTACGGCCATTGCAGCACCTGCGAAAGCGACACTCGGTTCGTGGCCTATGATGCCTGGTTCCGTGATTATTTCGTCTGCACGCACTGCGGCAGCGTGCCCCGCGAGCGGGCCTTGATGCTCGTGATCGATCGCTGGTTTCCGGGCTGGCGTGCTGCCGTCGTCCACGAGTCGTCGCCCGCCAAGCGTGGTGCGAGCGCACGGCTCGCCCGCGAATGCCCTGGCTACATCGCCAGCCAGTTTTTTCCGGATCATGCCGATGCGCCCGTCGTGGCCGGCGTGCGCAATGAGAACCTCGAACGGCTCTCCTTCGCCGACGCCAGCGTCGATCTGCATGTCACGCAGGACGTCTTCGAGCATGTATTTGATCCGACCCGGGCGTTCCGCGAGATTGCCCGCACGCTCCGGCCTGGCGGGATGCATATCTTCACCGTGCCGATCGTCAACAAGCACAGGCAATCCAAGGTGAGGGCGCGGCTTGTCAACGGATCCGTGCGGCATCTCGAGCCCGAGCAATATCATGGGAACCCCGTGGGGGACGGCCGGGCGCTCGTGACCGTTGACTGGGGCTATGACATCTGCGAGCACATCTTTCGCGCGTGCGGACTGTTCACGCAAGTCATTCACCTCGATGACCTCGAGCATGGCGTCCGAGCCGAGCACATCGAGGTGCTGGTGACGACGAAGCCGGCCTAGCGATGCGGCCCCTTTGAGCAGGGGGGCGAACTCGCACACGGCACCTTTTCGGCCCGGAAAACAACGGCCGTGCCGATTGCTTGACCCGGGGGAGCGAGCCGCTACATTGCGGGGGTTTTCATCCTGCTGCGGACGGCCGGCCGGTACCGGCTCGCATTTGAGTTGCTTGGAGGAGTTGTCGCATGCCGCGCTCATTTGGTTGGTTGCAGAAGCCTTTGTGGAACGAGAGCAGCCGCAGACCTGCGTGTCGGCGCCAGCCTGGGAAGAGGCGGCCATGTGCAAGTGCGGTGCTCGGCGTGCAGGCTCTCGAGCCGCGGCTGGCGTTGGCGGCGACGCCGCAACTCGTCGAAAACATCAACTTCGGCGACGGCGGGGGTTCCCCGCTGGAATTTACAACGGTGGGTGGCACCACGTTTTTCGCAGCCTGGCATTCAACTGCGGGCTATGAGCTCTGGAAGACCGACGGCACCACCGAAGGGACGGCGCTCGTCAAGGACGTCTATGCGGGGCTGGGGTCGAGCTATCGATCCGGGTGGGTCGGCGTGCCGGCTGTCGGAAAGGTGTACTTCCCCGCATTGTGGAAGAACGGTGCGGCGGTACCCGAGGACATCTGGGTCTCCGACGGCACGGAGAGCGGCACGCAAAACGTGACGAGTTTCCCGGCGGACGGGCTTTTTCCGTCGAACCTCACACTCGTGGGCACGACGCTCTACTTCACCCGCGGTAAGACGCTGCACGCGATCGACACGCAGACGCAGCAGGTGCGTAGCGTGAAGACGTTTGCCACTGACGTCGGGCCCGGGGTGGCATTCCAGAACAGGCTGTTCTTCCGTGCTGACGACGGGCAGGGGCAGGAGCTCTACTCCACAAACGGCACGCTCCACGGCACGACGATCGTCAGGGACATCAACACGAAGCAGGCCAACGCGAGCAGCTTTCCCTACAAGTTCACCGTGGTTGGCAACAGTCTGTTGTTCGTCGCGACCGATGGCGACAGCGGCTTCGAACTGTGGTCAAGCAATGGTCCGACGACGGCGACGCGGGTGGCCGATCTCAACCCGCTGGGCCCCGACTCGTTTCCTGACAACCTGAAGGCCTTGGCGGGCAAGCTCTACTTTTCGGCGTCGAACGGTCTGAAGCGTGAGGTGTATGTCTATGACCCGGCGACGGCCGCCGCCCCGGTGCGGATCGACGTCAATCCTGGGAGCGGGGTTCCGTCGGATCCCCGCGACTTCACGCTGTTTTCGGGGAAGGTGTATTTCACGGGTGTGCACTCGCTGAACGGGCGGGAGCTCTTCCGGCTCGATGGAACGACGGCGACGGTGATCGACGTGGCGGTCGGCGTCAATTCGTCGGATCCCGGCTGGCTGACGGTCGTCGGGCAGTCGCTCCTATTCAGCGCGGCGAATGCCGCGGCAGACCGGGAGCTGTGGCGGATCGACGGCTCGGGTGTGCCGACGCCCGTAAAGAACATCTGGGACGGAGGCAGTTCCGAACCACAAGTTCTCCACGCGGTCGGCGGCACGGTTTTTTTCTCGGCGAACGACGGCGTTCGCGGGAGAGAACTCTGGAAGACCGACGGCACGAGCGCGGGCACGAAACTGCTGCGGGATTGCTACGACGGCAACCTTCTGGCCGGCCCATCCCGCGAAAGCTTTCCCGGAGAGTTCGTGCCGTTTGACGGCAAGTTGTTCTTCGCGGCCGGCGCCGACCACACCGTAGCCTTGCAGGGCAGGTATCTCCATTCAGCCTAGTCCGGCGCTGGCGTGAAGCGCTGGGCGATTCCCGATCCGCAAGGGGGCAAGCCGGCTGCCGCAACCTCAGTGCGGGTTTCGGAGCCGACCGTGGTTGGTTCGCGGCTGTTTTTCGTCGTGCGGTATTCAGATAACGGTGGAAATCACCTGGGCTATTGGCTCTACCGGCTCGATGCGGGTGCGGCAGCACCTGTGGAGGTGAAGGGCTTCAGCAACAATGCCTCGAGCCTCGCAGCATTCAAGGGCCGTTTGTTCTTCAATGCCGACGACGGTGGTGGTCGGCGGCTGTGGGTTTCTGACGGCACGGGGGATTCCACGCGGACATTCGGCGACCCAGGCAATCCGGCTAAGGATCCGACTGACTTCTCCGTGTTCGGGAATTACATGTTCTTCAGCGCCGCAGAGCTCGGCACCACGAACTGGGAGGTATGGCGGACCGACGGCATCGATGGTGGCGCGACCGGGCGGTTTGCCGACCTCAATACGACTGTCGGATCCGACCCCAACGATTTTTATCCCTACCAGGGAAAACTCTATTTCGCCGCAACCGGATCCGATGCCAATGGCAGTTACGGGAGGGAGTTGTATTGGACCGACGGCGAGCAGCCTCCGGTTCTGACCAGAGACATCGATGACCGACCCGGCGTCGGATCTTTTCCTTGGGGTTTTGCCGGGTTCGGCGGTTATGTCTATTTCTCCGCGAACAATCTCGATCGTGGTCGCGAGCTCTGGCGGACCAACGGCAGCGTGACGGAACTGGTGTCGGACCTGTCCGCAGGGGCTAATTCATCCAACCCCTCGAATCTCACAGTCGTGGGCAACCGACTCTTTTTCTCTGCAACGGATGGCGGTTGGGATGAATTGTGGGCGACGGCCGACGGCACGACGCTGAGCAGGGTCACGAGCATCAACCCGAACGGGCCTGCGTTTCCTGGCGTCCTGGTGAACGCCAGCGGCCGACTGTTCTTCAGCGCCGATGATGGTGTGAGGGGAACCGAGCTCTGGGAGTTTGACGTCGTGGCGAATCGGGAGCGGTTCGTCGCCGATATCGGCTTTGGCAGTGCCTCGAGTTGGCCTTTCATGAATAGTTCCGGGGTGTTCGACGGCCATCTTTATCTCACTGCCGATGACGGCGTGTCTGGTACCGAGTTGTGGCGACTTCCGGTGTCACCTGTGATGGCAGGTCGTGGCGAGCGGGATTTCAACGGCGACGGCGTGGCGGACGTGCTGTGGCGTGACGCGGCGACTGGCGCGCATGCGGTCCATC